>OOCB01000467.1_pt1 | contig 66171 bp, 53 predicted proteins | sample 1671351 | NCBI WGS metagenome assembly OOCB01 (sample SAMN06348148, study PRJEB24527) | human gut metagenome | biome: human gut; feature: ankylosing spondylitis patient; material: feces | host: Homo sapiens | place: China | collected 2015-10 | reverse complement strand
AAGGTGCCGACCAGTTCCTTCAGGTCGTCAGCAGTCAGGTCAACGTCGTTCTTGACGCCCTTGGCTTCCTTCATCTTGTCGATCTCGACCTCGAACAGGCTCTTCGGGACCATCATAACGACGTCGGCGAACATCTGCACGAAGCGGCGGTAGCAGTCGTATGCAAAGCGGGCGTTGCCGGTCTTCTTTGCCAGACCCTCAACAGCCTCATCGTTCAGGCCCAGGTTCAGGATGGTGTCCATCATGCCGGGCATGGACTGACGTGCGCCGGAACGGACGGAGACCAGCAGGGGGTTCTGGTTATCGCCGAACTTCTTGCCAGTGATCTCTTCCAGACCCTTGAGGTGCTCAAAGATATCAGCAGTGATCTCGTCATTGATCTGACGGCCGTCTGCATAATACTGGGTGCAGGCGTCGGTGGTGATGGTGAAACCCTGCGGCACCGGCATACCGGCTGCGGTCATTTCTGCCAGACCAGCACCCTTGCCGCCCAGAGTATTCTTCATGGTGACTTTGTCGCCGCCGAAAGCATCATTGCCTTCGCTGAAGTAGTACAGATACTTTTTGCTCATGCGTTGTTTACCTCCCATTCGTGACCATCGGTACACTTGCCGTGGTCTCATCGTTTGCCTTGTCTTAAAAACTCGACCGATGAACATTGTTTGTGAATGCTAAACTATTATACCAGAAAATCCATTCCTTTCCACCATGCAAAATCCCGAATTTGTCTGTTATTTTTTATGCAAATCCCTTGAAATTTGCTAAGTTTTAAGGTAGTATAGAATGGGAGAAAGTTCGAGAGGTTTTTTGTTTATACACGCGATTTCTCGTCCTGTTGGATACAACTTTCTATCCCTGTAACTTTTTCATTTTTATTTTGTCGGAACAAAGCTTTCCGCAGCGGAGATGCTGGGCGGACAGGCAACAATTTTCCGGTCGCCTTTCCTGTCTCTCTTCCGCCGCGCGCTTTGGTGGGAAGGGAGATTTTTTTCATGCAGAATTCCATTTCTGAACAGGCCCGCGCCGCAGCTCTGGCACAGCTGGACGCCGCCGAGGCTGCCCGTGAGGACATCCTTGTGCAGCACATTGCAAACGGCGTGGTCATTGACAGCCGCACCGTGCAGATCGACCCGGAGGTGGTCATTGCCCCGGGTGCTGTAATTCTTGCAGGCACCATCCTGCGGGGCAAGACGGTCATCGGCGCAGGCTGCGTCATCGGCCCCAACACCCTGATCGAGGACAGCACCGTGGATGAAGGCACCACCGTAAACGCCAGCCAGATCTACGGCAGCCACATCGGCCCCCACAACAACATCGGCCCCTTCACCCATGTGCGGGTGAACACCGTTACCGACTACGGCGTGCATCTGGGTGCCTATGTGGAGACCAAGAACTCCAACTTTGCCCGCGGCAACACCGTGAGCCACCTGACCTACATCGGCGACAGCGATGTGGGCAAGTACTGCAACTTCGGCTGCGGCACCGTCACCTGCAACTACGATGGCAAGGATAAGTTCCGCACCCAGATCGGCGATTACTGCTTCATCGGCTGCAACACCAACCTTGTGGCTCCGGTCAAGGTGGGCGATGGTGCCTACACCGCCGCCGGCAGCACCATTACCAAGGATGTGCCCGCGCAGGCGCTGGGCATCGCCCGGGAGCGCCAGACCAATCTGGACGGCTGGGCAGAGCCCAAGATGGAAGCCTACATCGCCAAAAAGCAGAAGCTGGAAAACGAGCAGAGCAAATAAACCTCTGCCAGAAGGGAGCTGCGTATGAAGTCTGAAAGTTTTCGCAAGCAGGCACTGTGCCTTGTCCTTTTCTTCGCGGCTGTTGCCGCCGTGTTCGCCCTGACCCGCCTGCGCAGCGACCCCGCCAAAAAACAGGCGGAGTTCGTGGTGCAGCAGCTGCTCTCCTGCTCTTCTGCCGTAGAGCAGGCTGTGGACGCCGCCGCATCCTCCGGCAGCGAACCGGGGCTTGCCGCAGTGGATACCGATGGGCTGTACGCCTTTCTTCAGGCGCAGCTGGGCGATGCCATGACCGCCGACTGCCTGAACAAGGTCATGGCAAACCGCCTGCCCACCCGCATCACTGCGCTGGCAGGGCAGTCCGGCGACAAGCTGGTGCCCGCTGACCTTACCCTGAAAAAGCGCGCCGGGGCAGAAAACTGCTACGACTTTTCCGCCGCCCTGCTGACCGCTACGGACAGCACCGCCGCCGCGCAGGTATCCGGCACCATCACCATGGTGAAGGAGGACGGCCGCTGGAAGGCCTCTGCCATCACGCTGAACCTGTAATAAGCCCTTTTGCCCCTGTGCCCTGCGGCATGGGGGCATTTTTTGCTTATAATGTATATCTTTTTGTGCGCGCGTATGTTATACTTAGATGTTGTATCACACTATTATCAGGAAAAGGTATTATCATATCATGAATGAAAACGATATCTGGCTCATTGCAGGGCTGGGCAACCCCGAAGCAAAGTACGATGGCACCCGCCACAACGCCGGTTTTGCCGCGCTGGACGCGCTGGCCGACAAGTGGAACATCTCTGTGGGCAAAACCAAGTTCCAAGGCCTGTGGGGACAGGGCGAGGTGGACGGCCACAAGGTGGTGCTGCTGAAGCCCCTGACCTACATGAACCTTTCCGGCGATTCCATCGCCCCTATGGCGGGCTTTTTCAAGATCCCTGCCGGCCATGTGCTGGTGCTGTGCGATGACATCACCCAAGCCCCCGGCAAGCTGCGCATCCGTCCCTCCGGCTCTGCGGGCGGGCACAACGGCCTGAAGAGCATCATTGCCCGGCTGGGCGGGGAAAATTTCCCCCGCATCCGCATCGGCATCGGCGCAAAGCCCCACCCGGACTACGACCTTGCCGCATGGGTGCTGGGCAAGTTCCCGCCCGAGGACGCCAAGGCCATCGCCGACCGCTACCCCGACCTTGAAGCCGCCGCAAAGCTTATCATGGACGGTAAACTGGGTCTGGCGCAGAGCAAGTATAACGGGTAAGCGGAACGAACCCTCTCAGTCGCCTGACGGCGACAGCTCCCCCGAGGGGACGCCAATCCGCTCACCTCAGCATCTGCCGTTCCCGGTCACGCCCCCACTCGTGAAAATGCGTTTGGAGCGCTCCGCAGAGCTTGTCGGGGCAAAGCCCCTCCATCTGCTAGCGCAGACCGCTCTGCCGCTTAAAAGCCCCACTGGGGCTTTCATTGCTACGCTGCGCTCCGCAAACGCGGTCGCTCCAAACGCGAAATTATAAATAATTCTTCCGCTGAAAATATCCAGCAACGACGACGACCGCCGCCAGTGGCGGAAACAGGGAGGAGTTGTTGGGGCAGCGGCCAGCAAGACGCGAGTGCCACATGAGGCACGAAGCGGATGCTGGGTGCCGCAACCCGTAAGCAGCGGAGGATATTCAAAATCGTTATTCTCCCGCATCCTGACAGGAAAGGAGGTTTTTCCATGTACGAAGCCTTACTCAAGGCCACCCCGGAATATCAGAAGGTCGCCGCAAGCTTTGGCTCGGCAGGGACGGCGGCGCTGTTCGGTCTGCCGCCCGCAGGCAGGGCGCTGCTGTATGCCGCACTGCAAAAAGACCTTGGCCGGGTGCTCTGCATCGTGACCCCCGGCGAAGCCGAGGCCACCCATTTTGCGGACGACCTCAAGGCGCTGGGGCTTACCGCAGCGGTGTTCCCCCCGCGCGACTTTATGCTGCGCCCGGTGGAGGGTGCAGGCCGCGAGTACGAGTACCGCCGCCTTTCGGTGCTGGGTGCACTGGCGGGCGGACGGCTGCAGGCCGTCTGCGTGCCCGCCGAGGCACTTTTGCAGTACACCGTGCCCCGGGCAGAATTCATCCAGAACACCCTCACCCTGAAGCCCGGCATGGTGTATAACCGCGAGGCGCTGGTGGCGCGGCTGTTTGCCGCCGGGTATGTGCGCCGCAGTCAGGTGGACGGCCCGGGACAGTTCAGCGTGCGCGGCGATATCGTGGATATCTACGCGCCGGATATGCGTCAGCCCGCCCGCGTGGAGTACTGGGACGACGAGATCGACTCCATGTCCTCCTTTGACCTGCTGACCCAGCGGCGGGACGGCGCACTGGAAAAAATATACCTCTCCCCTGCCCGCGAGGTGCTGTTCGGCAGCACCGCCGAGACCGCCGAAGCGCTGCGCGATACCATCAAAAAGGCGCGCGGCAAGCACCGCGCCGCGCTGGAAAAGGCCACCGAAGCCGATCTTTCCCAGCTGGATTCCGGCCTGATGCCGGAGGCCATGGATAAATATTACGGCATCCGCTACCCTGCCCCCGCCACGCTGCTGGACCATCTGGACACGCCGCTGTTCATTCTGGACGAGGTGGGCGGCATCCGGGATGCCCAAAAGGCCACTGAGTTCCGCCGCAGCGAGGAGCTGACCGGACTGCTGGAAGAGGGCGTGCTCTGCCCCGGGTTGGATGTGCTGTACCAGACCATGGACGATCTTGTCATTGCCGCCCAGAACCACAGCACCCTGCTGTGCGAGAATTTCCTGCGCGGGATGAACGAGTTCAAACTGAAAGACCTCATCAACGCCGAGGCCTTTGCCGCCCCCAACTGGAACGGCGACCTTGCCTCCCTGCGGGAGGACTTAGACCCACTCATTGCCCAAGGCTATGCCGTCACCCTGTTTGCCGGTACACCCAAGGGCGCAGCCGCCCTGACCCGTGACCTTGCTGACAAGGGCTACGCCGTGAGCATGAGCCGGGATGTGCGCCCCGCCAAGGGCATTTTACAGGTGCTGCCCGGGCATCTGACCGCCGGGTGCACCTTTCCCTTTGCCCACACGGCAGTGCTTTCCAGCCGCCGTCACGGGCTGGACGAGGAAGCCGCCGCCGAAGCCAAAAAGCGCAAGAAGAACAAAAACGCCCTGTCCAGCCTTTCGGACATCAAGCCCGGGGACTATGTGGTGCACCAGAGCCACGGCATCGGGATGTACGCCGGTATCCAGCGGCTGGAGGTGCAGGGCGCTACCAAGGACTACCTCAAGGTGCAGTATTCCGGCTCTGATGTGCTGTATGTGCCGGTGACCCAGCTGGATCTGCTCAGCCGCTACACTGCCCCCGGCGATGAGGAAAAGGTAAAGCTGGCAAAGCTGGGCGGCACCGAGTGGCAGCGCACCCGCGCCAAGGTGAAAAAGGCCACCGAGGAGATGGCGCAGGAGCTGATTGAGCTTTACGCCCGCCGCCGTCAGGCCACAGGCTACGCCTTCCCGCCGGACGGCGACTGGCAGCGGGACTTTGAGACCCGCTTTGACTACGACGAGACCGACGACCAGCTGCACGCCACCGCCGAGATCAAGCAGGACATGGAAAAGGGTTACCCCATGGATCGTCTGCTCTGCGGCGATGTGGGCGTGGGCAAGACCGAAGTGGCGCTGCGTGCCGCCTTCAAGTGCATCATGGGCGGCAAGCAATGCGCCCTGCTGGCACCCACCACCCTGCTGGCGTGGCAGCACTACAACACCCTGCTCTCCCGCATGGAGGCCTTCCCGGTGAAGATCGGGATGCTGTCCCGCTTCCGCACCGCAAAACAGCAGAAGGAAACGTTGCGCGGCTTACAGGCCGGCAGCGTGGATATCGTGGTGGGCACACACCGGCTGCTGTCCAAAGATGTGAAGTTCCACGACCTCGGCCTTGTCATCATTGATGAGGAACAGCGCTTTGGCGTGAAGCACAAGGAAAAGCTGAAGGAAAACTTCATCGGGGTGGATATGCTCACCCTGTCGGCCACCCCCATCCCCCGCACATTGAACATGGCCATGAGCGGCATCCGGGATCTTTCCACCATTGAGCAGCCGCCCATCGAGCGGCAGCCGGTGGAGACCTTTGTGCTGGAATACAACGATGTTATCCTTGCCGAAGCCATGAAGAAGGAACTTGCCCGGGGCGGGCAGGTGTACTACCTGCACAACCGGGTGGACAACATCGAAGCCTGCGCCGCCCATGTCAGCCAGATGGTGCCGGGTGCGCGGGTGGGCATCGCCCACGGCAAGATGACCGAGGAAGAGCTGAACCCCGTATGGCAGCACCTGCTGAACGGCGAGATCGACATTCTGGTCTGCACCACCCTCATTGAGACCGGCATTGATGTGCGCAACTGCAACACCCTCATCATTGAGGACGCCGACCGCATGGGTCTGGCGCAGCTGTACCAGATCCGCGGGCGGGTGGGACGCTCCGGCCGCAAGGCCTACGCCTACTTCACCTTCCGCCGGGACAAGACCCTGACCGATATCGCCCAGAAGCGGCTTTCTGCCATCCGGGAGTTCACCGCTTTCGGCTCCGGCTTCCGCATTGCCATGCGGGATCTGCAGATTCGCGGCGCAGGCAGTCTGCTGGGGCACAGCCAGCACGGCCACATGGAGGCCGTGGGCTACGACCTCTACGTTAAAATGCTGGGGCAGGCCATTGCCCGGGCGCGGGGCGAGCCCGTCCAGCGGGACAAGAGCGATTGTCTTGTGGACCTGCGGGTGGACGCCTTTATCCCGGAAAAGTATATCCCGGACGGCGCGGGCCGCATCGAGGCCTACAAGCGCATTGCCGCCATCCAGACTCCGGAGGACGCTGCCGATGTGCTGGACGAGCTCATCGACCGCTACGGCGACCCGCCGCCCTCGGTGAGCGATCTGGTCAACGTTTCCCTTGTCCGCGTACAGGCCGCTGCCGTGGGCGTGTACGAGGTGACCCAGAAGAAGGATACCCTTGTGCTGAATCTGGAAACGCTGGACCTTGCCATGATCCGTGGCCTGCTGCAAGCTTTCAATGGCCGTGTCACCGCCGGGGCGGGCACAAAGCCCTATCTCTCGGTGGTATTGCAGCCGGACGAAAAGCCGCTGGAACTGCTGCAAAACATCCTGAAAGCCATGGCAGATATCCTGACTGGCACAGAACGCGAAAAAGCTCCCCAAACAGGGGGAGCTGGCACGCGCAAACGTGACTGAGAGGGTTTTATAAAAACAAATAAGGAGCAAAACGCATGAAAAAGAAACTGCTTGCGCTGGTATGCGCACTTGCACTGACCGTCAGCCTTGTGGGCTGCGCACTCTCCACCCCGGACACCGTGGGCAAGATCGGCGATTTTGAGGTGACCAGCGGCCTGTACCTGCTGGCGCAGTACGATGCCTACCAGCAGGCTGCACAGCTGGCGGACTCTGAGCAGGACACCAGCAAGGTGAATTCCTTCCTCAAGGCCACCATCACCACCGATGCCGACACCGGCGAGACCGCCGTGGTAAAGGACTATGTGGCGCAAAAGACCCTTGAGACTTTGCAGACCCTTGCCGCTGTGGATGCCCGCTTTACTGAACTGGGCGGTGAGCTGACCGAGGAACAGAAGTCTGCCGCCGACAGCTACGCCCAGCAGTTGATGGATAACTACGGCGATGCCTACACTGCCAACGGCATCGGGTTGGAGACCTTGAAGCTGTTCCAGCAGCTGCAGTACAAGCACACCCTGCTGCTGGATCTTGTCTACGGCAAGGACGGCGAGACCCCTGTGGAGGACGGCGAGCTGACCGAGCATCTGGACAGCACCATGTACGAGATCGGTTTTATCACCGTGCCCCTGTACAACACCAGCACCTTCGCCTTTGCCAGCGATGACCAGAAGGCCGAGATGCTCTCCCTTGCCCAGAAGGCTGCGGACAGCTACAACGCCGCCGCCCCGGAGGACGCCTCCAGCCAGATGGCCGCCTTTAATAGCATCGCAAGCAGCGCACTGACCGATATTTGCGCCGTGCTGGATGCAGAGGTTCCCTCCACCAGTACCCTGCAGACCGACCTGCTGAGCGAAAGCGACCTGACCGACGCCTTTACGCAGGAGGGTGCCGCCGATACCCTGCGCGGCCTTGCCTACGGGCAGGCAGCCGCCATCCAGTACACCGGCTACGCCATAATGCTGGCCGTCCGTCTGGATCCGCTGAGTGTTTCCACGCTGGATGCTCTGCGCAGCCAGATTTTGAGCGACATGAAGGGCGAGGAGCTGAACGATGCCCTTGCCGCCTACGGTGCCCAGCTGGACAGCACCCTGAGCAGCTCTGCCATGGGCAAGCTGCCCGCTTCCAAGATCGTAAACGCCACCAGCGCCAACAGCTGATAACAGTATAAAAATCGCAAAATGGGGTCGGGGAAAATCCCGACCCCATTTTTTATTATAGAACTACAAAGCAGACCCAGCAGGCTCTTTCGGAGCCGGTGCCGGGTCTGCTTTATATGTTAGAAAGTCAGGGAATGCCGCCAAGGAAACAGAGTCTTAGCGTACATCACTTCTCGTTCTCGTAGCTGAGGACAGCGTAGGGGTAGAAGATGTTGGCATCCAAGTAGCCTGCCCAGCGGCCGGGCTTGCGGGTGTAGTAGCCGATGGGAATATCGCCCCGGATGACGCCCTTGACCAGAATGAGCATATGGCGGAGGTACTCCACGCTGAAGGGGTTCAGGTTCTCCCAGTGGCCCGTCAGCAGCTCGTAGTCCACATCCTCGTTCCGCAGCAGCACCTCTGCCATGAAGTGCTCCAGACTCGGCAGATAGGTGTCGGTGGCAGCTTCCATCATGAACAGGTCGCCAGAACCAACGGCGTCACCGGTAAAGATGTAGTCCTTGTAGAAGAACACCACAGAGCCCTTGGTGTGGCCCGGCACGTCCACCACTTCCAGCTCCTCAGAGCCGATGCGGACCGTGTCACCATCTACGATGTTCACCAGCTTCAGGTCCTCGGCGGTGAGACCGAAGAATTTCTGCATGCTGGAGATCAGGTCCTCCCGGTCATCGGGGTGGATATAGGTGCGGCGGACCTTGCCGGACTTCAGCAGGGAGGGGATGCCCAGAATGTGGTCGCCGTGCTTGTGGGTCAGCAGGATATCCAGCTCTGCGTCAGGGTTGGTCAGCACGTTTTCCCGCAGGTAGGCATAAAGGTCTGCTGCGCCGGAGCCGCCCATGGCGGTGTCAATGACCAGGGCTTCCTTGCCCAGATCCAGCACCCACAGGGTGTCCATGCCAAAGTCCATAACACGGGTGATGTTGTACTTTACCGGGTAGTGACTGAACATCATGTTGGGGTTTAGCTTGCCGTGCTGGGTCCGGGTGAGGGACTGGGTGAACATCCAGTTATAGGGGGTGCCGATGCTGTACACCCGCTCCCAGACCTTGTGGGGCTCCGGCATGGAACCGGCGGTAAAGCCCTCGTACTTCACGCAGGAGCAGCCGGCATCCTTCAGGGCCTGCACAGCCTTGGCGGTCTCAGCCTCGGGCATCTCGGGGTCATCCTTGCAGTGGTAGGCCCAGACAGGGGTGTTCTTGATGGCCTCAAATGCGCCGGGGACGTTGTACCACTGGGCAGGCACCATGCCGCACATGGGGATGGCAGCGGCAAAGTAGTAGGGGTAGGCCAGGATCATGTTCCAGACACCGGTACCGCCCATGGACATACCCTCGATGTAGATACGGTCCGGGTCGATGCGGTGGGCAGCCACATAGCTGTCGATAGCAGACTTCAAGGCCGTAACGGTGTCCGGGTCGGTCCAGTTCTTGCCGGGGCACTGGGGTGCAAACAGGTAGGTGGGGTTCTTCTGGATCATTTCGTCAGAAATGTAGAAGGTGGCACCGTCGTTGGCGGTAAGCTGGGTGCCGTTGGGGCCCACACCGTCCTCACCGTGGAGGAAAACGATCAGGGGCAGCTTCCCCTTCAGGGCAGGGGCGTAACGGCGAGGGTTGTAGGCATAGTACTCCACTCCGGCAGCACTGCCGGCCTTGAAACGCTTGGCCAGCGCATTGCGGTCGGGGCTGTCCACCTTGACCAGACAGTTCTGGTCGGCGTCCTGGGCAAAGGCGATGCCACTGGTGCCCAGCACACTGGCAACAGCTGTAAAGGCGGCGGTGCTACGCATAAAGTCACGTCTGCTCAGTTCCATGGTCTTTTCTCCTTTTCTTAGTCGAAAAAATGAATACAGTTTGTGAATGCCGTACGGAAATCCCTCACCATATCAGATGAGAGTTGTCGTTAATATATTAATATATCAGAAAAGTACTGTCAAGAATGCGCCGAAAACTTTGGAGAAGGCTCTAAGCCGGGCTGTCGGGGTTTGTCAAAAATGACGAAGTCCATCCTGCCAAAAAGGGGCCGTTGCAAAATAGCTCTCTGAAAAAATATGCACAAAACCCGGAACCTTTTCAGGGCCAAAATGGCTCAAAAAGGGTTCCGGGTCTCTGTTTTTGCACTATTTCTTTGTGCTAGTTGCTATCGCATTTTTATTTTGCAACAGCCCCAAACATAAGAATATATTTTCCGCTGAAGATTGCCAGAGTGCAACGACAACGACCGCCGCCAGTGGCGGAAACAGGGAGGAGTTGTTGGGGCAGCGGCCAGCAAGACGCAAGTGCCACCCAAGGCACGATGCGGATGCTGGGTGCCGCAACCCGATAGCTGAGGCCATTTCCAATCGTCCCGCGCCAAAGGCGTTCTATTTTACTACCCTTGCAAACTCTGCGGCAAGGGCAGCGTTCACCGAACGGACGGCGTTGGCGTCCGGCTTGATGGCGGTGCGGTCGTAGGTGAACAGGCCGTTCACCTCATCCTCCACGTCGGTCAGCTGGGTGTACACCAGCGCCGAAAGCCCCTTTTGCAGCTGCGGCAGCACCGTGCCCAGCTGCAATTTTTTGTAGCGGGCAGTCAGCTCCTCCCGGCTTTTGGCCGTGCCGTAGCCGTAGGTCTTGCGGGGCGGCTCGTGCCCCGGCATGGGCCATGCAATACCGCCATACTCGCTCAGCGCTACGGCGCGCGTCTGCGGGCGCACCCGCAGGGGGTAGAAGTAGTTGTGCAGGGAGTATACATCCCCGCCGCCCTGATCGTACCAGCCGCTGGCCTCGTCCACAAGGCGGGTATCGTCCAGCGCGCGGATGGCTTGCACCGCCCCGGCGGCATCGTACTGTCCCCAGCCCTCGTTAAAGGGCACCCAGCAGCCCACGCAGGGGTGGCAGCGCAGCGCCTGTACCGTATCTTCCAGCTCCCGGCGGTATTCGGTGCGGCTGCTCTCGCTGCCCCGGCTCAGCAGCCCCCACAGCGCCGCCTTGTCCGGCAGGCGGCGCATAAGCGGCTGCAAAACATTGGTCAGGTAGGTGACGAACCACAGGTTATACTTGCTGCCGCCGTTGACCATATCCTGCCAGACCACAAGACCCAGCTTGTCGCAGTGGTAGTACCAACGCTGCGGCTCGATCTTTGCGTGCTTGCGCAGAAGATTGTAACCCAGCGCCTTTACCTCGCTCAGCTCCCGTTCCACCGCCGCATCCGAGGGCGGGGTGTACAGTCCCTCCGGCCAGTAGCCCTGATCCAGCAGGCCGTTGAGCAGGATAGGCTTGTCGTTCAGGCAAAAGCGCAGCACACCCCTTGCGTCCGGTGCGCAGCTCCACTTGCGCAGGGCAAAGTAGCTGTGCACGGTGTCGAACTGTTCTTCCTCTCCCTGCGTGGTGCCCACGGTCAGGTCGTACAAAAAGGGCGTGTCCGGGCTCCATGGGAAGAAATACTCCTTCGCAATATGCAGCGTCACTTCACCGTCTTGGCCGGCCTCATCGCTGCCCCAGTCCTCGGCAATGGTCACACCCCCGGCGCGCACCACCGCCCACAGGTTCGCCGCGCCGCCGGGTGCAGAGGTATGGGCTTTCACGGTCACGGTGCGGGCATCGTAGTCTGGCGTAACGGTGAGAGACTGGATGTAATTTTCCGGCACGCGTTCCAGCCAGACCGTCTGCCAGATGCCGCTCTGCGCCGGGTAGAACATCCCACCGGGCTGCAAAGTCTGCTTGCCCCGCGCCTGTGTGCCGTGGCCGGTGGGGTCCTGCACCGCCACCCACAGGCTGTTGCGGCCTGTACCGTTGAGCTGCGCAGTGATATCCAGCGTAAAGGGCCAGTATCCGCCCCGGTGGCCGCCCACCAGATGGCCGTTCACCTGCACAGCGCAGGCGTAGTCCACTGCGCCGAAATGCAGCAGCACCCTGCCGCCCGTCCCGGCGGGCGGCGCAAAATATCGGTGGTAGTGCAACCACTGCCCGGGCTGCAATGTGCGCCCCACCCCGGAGGCGCGGCACTCCGGCGCGTAGGGCACTAAGATCTCGCCATCCCAGCCCGCCGGGCGCTGTGCCGAGGCGGTGATGGCGTACTGCCACAGGCCGTTCAGGTTCTCGTAGCTGTCCCGGCGCATAGTCGGGCGGGGATATTCCGTCAGAGGGTGCATACACTCACCAGCCTTTTTCTCGTTTGCTCCATTCTAGCACAGCCCGGGGCATTTGTATACCGTGGAGCGGACGATTTTGAATGGCCGCCGCGTGCGCTTTGGCCATCTTCAGCGGAAAATTATTTTTATATTTGCAATTCTGGAAAATCTGCGGATTTTCCAGAATTGCTTCTTCATGGGAGTAAAAAAGAGCCGCCGCACGGCGGCATGGCTGTGCGGCGGCTTTGTGAGAAGGTGGGAAATTGCTTAGTTTTCGGCCAGATTACCGGTATAAAGCTGGTAATACTTGCCCTTTTTGGCGATCAGCTCGTCGTGGCTGCCGCGCTCGATGATGCGGCCCTGCTCCAGCACCACGATGCAGTCTGCATTGCGGACGGTGGACAGGCGGTGCGCAATGACAAAGCTGGTGCGGCCGTACATCAGGCCGTCCATGCCGCGCTGCACCAGCGCCTCGGTGCGGGTATCGATGGAGGAGGTCGCCTCGTCCAGGATCAGCACCGGCGGGTCTGCCACGGCTGCGCGGGCAATGGCAAGCAACTGGCGCTGTCCCTGCGAGAGGTTGGCACCATCGCCGGTCAGCATGGTGTTGTAGCCCTCCGGCAGACGCTTGATAAAGCCATCTGCGTTGGCCAGACGGGCGGCGGCGATGCACTCTTCATCGGTGGCCTCCAGCCGTCCGTAGCGGATGTTCTCCATCACCGTGCCGGTAAACAGGTGGGTGTCCTGCAGCACGATGCCCAGCGAGCGGCGCAGGTCGGCCTTTTTGATCTTGTGGATGTTGATGCCGTCATAGCGGATCTTGCCATCCTGAATATCGTAGAAGCGGTTGATCAGGTTGGTGATGGTGGTCTTGCCTGCACCGGTGGAGCCGACAAAGGCGATCTTCTGCCCCGGACGGCCGTACAGGTTGATGTCATGCAGCACCGTCTTTTCCGGCACATAGCCAAAGTCCACGTCCGTAAAGGTGATGTCGCCCGCCAGCTTGTGGTAGGTGGTAGTGCCGTCGTGGTGGGGGTGCTTCCACGCCCACAGACCGGTGCGCTCGGCAGTTTCCACCAGCTGGTCATTGCGGTCGTACTTGGCATTTACCAGCGTCACATAGCCCTCGTCGGTCTCGCTGGGCTCGTCCATCATCTTGAAGATGCGCTCGGCACCAGCCAGTGCCATGATGACGCTATTGGCCTGCATAGACACCTGACTGATGGGCATATTGAAGCCCTTGTTCAGGCTGAGGAAGGCCACCACGGTGCCAAGGGTCATACCGCCGACACCGCCCACGGCCATGGCTGCACCAGTCAGCGCGCAGATGGCGTAGCTGATGTTGCCCAGCTGGGCGTTGACCGGCATCATGATGTTGGAGAAGGCGTTGGCCTGCTTGGCGCTTTCCTTCAGCTGGTCGTTCAACTCACGGAAGCCTGCAAGGGTCTGCTGCTCGTGGGTGAACACCTTGACCACCTTCTGGCCCTCCATCATCTCCTCGATGTAGCCGTTCACCTTGCCCAGATCCCGCTGCTGCTGGATGAAGTACTTGGAGGAGCTTTTTGCGATCTGCTTGGAGCAGAACAGCATCAGCGCCACCATGAGCATGGTAACGATGGTCAGCTGCCAGCTGAGCATGCACATACTGAAGAACACCGACACAATCGTGATGACGCTGGACACCAGCTGCGGGATGCTCTGGCTGAGCATCTGGCGCAGGGTATCCACATCGTTGGTGTACACGGACATGATATCGCCGTGGGGATGGGTGTCAAAATACCGGATGGGCAGGCTTTCCATGTGGGTGAACAGCTTGGTGCGCAGATTGCGCAGCGTGCCCTGCGTTACGTTGACCATGATGCGGGCGTTGGCCCATGCGGCCAGAATGCCCACAAGGTAGATGCAGCACATCCGCACCAATGCACCGGCCAGCGGTGCAAAGCTGGGGTTCTGCTGGCGGGTCATGGGGACGATGTAATCGTCCATCAAAGTCTGCAAGAACAGGCTGGCCTGCACATTGGCCAGCGCGCTGACCACGATGCACACAAGCACAAGGATGCAGTGGGGCAGATAGTTGCGGAACACCTCATCCATGATGCGCTTCAGCAGCTTGCCCGGGTTTTCCACCTTGGGGCACGGCCCCCGTGCGCCCCGCGGGCCGGGGCCATGTACTTCTTTTACTGCCATTACTGCGCACCTCCCTGCTTGTCAAAATCGCCGCCGCCCTGCGTCTGGCTGTTGTAGACCTCCTGATAGATGGCATTGGTCGCCAGCAGCTCTGCGTGGGTGCCCAGACCGTTGATCTGGCCGTTCTCCAGCACCAGAATGCGGTCTGCATCCTGCACCGAGGAGATACGCTGTGCAATGATGATCTTGGTCGTGCCGGGGATCTCCTCCCGGAAGGCCTTGCGGATCTTGGCATCGGTCGCGGTATCCACGGCGCTGGTGGAGTCGTCCAAAATCAGCACCTTGGGCTTGCGCAGCAGGGCGCGGGCGATAGTCAGGCGCTGCTTCTGGCCGCCGGACACGTTGGAGCCGCCCTGCTCGATCCATGTATTGTACTTATCCGGGAAGCGCTGGATGAACTCATCCGCGCAAGCCAGTTTTGCCATGCGGATGCACTCTTCCTCAGTGGCGTTGGCATCGCCCCAGCGCAGGTTATCCAGAATGGTACCGCTGAACAGCACATTCTTCTGCAGCACCATGGAGACTTCGCGGCGCAGCACGTCAAGGTTATAGTCCCGCACGTCCACGCCGCCTACCCGCACGGTGCCGCTCTCGGCATCGTACAGGCGGGGGATCAGCTGCACCAGACTGGACTTTGCACTGCCGGTGCCGCCGATGATGCCCAGCGTCTCGCCGGGCCGGATGGTAAAGCTGATATCGTTCAGCACCGGCTGGCCGCTGCCGTGCTTATACTTGAAGGTAACGTGGTCAAACTGGATGCTGCCGTCTGCCACCTGCTGCACCGGCTGCTTTGCCGGGGGCAGGTCGGTGTGCTCGTCCAGCACCTCCACGATACGCTTGGCAGAGGCGGCGGACATGGCGATCATGACAAAGGCCATGCTCAGCATCATCAGTGCCATAAGGATGTTCATGATATAGCCGAACAGGGCGTTCAACTGACCGGTGGTAATGGCACCGTGCAGCACATATTTTGCGCCGAACCAGCTCAGCGCGATGTTGCAGCCGTACACTGCCACCAGCATGGCGGGGTTATTGAAGCTCAGGCGGCTTTCCGCGTTGACAAACTGCTTGTACAGGCTCTCGCAGGCGGCGGTGTATTTTTCGTTTTCAAAGCCCTCGCGCACAAAGCTTTTGACCACGCGGATGGCAGAGACATTCTCCTGCACCGAGGCGTTGAGGTTATCATAGTTCTTGAACACCCGGTCAAAGATGCGGAAGGTGGGGATCATGATGGCAGCCAGCACCACCACCAGAAAGACCACCGCCACCACGAATACCAGCGACAGCGGGCCGCCGATGACCACAGCTATGAACATGGCAAACACCAGATGCACCGGAGCGCGCACGCACATGCGCAGGATCATCTGGAAGGCGTTCTGCACGTTGGTCACGTCGGTGGTCATGCGGGTAACAAGACCCGCTGTAGAGAATTTGTCGATGTTGGAAAAAGAGTAATGCTGGATGTTTTCATACATGGCATCGCGCAGATTTCCGGCAAAGCCGGTGGATGCCTCGGCGGCATACTTGCCCGCCAGTACGCCCAGCACCAGCGCAATGGCTGCCACCAGAAAGGTAAGCAGGCCGTAGCGGATGATGGCGTTCATATCGCCCTTTTCAATGCCCTGGTCGATGATAAAGGCCATGATGGTGGGCAGCAGCACATCCATAATGGCTTCCAGCGCAGCAAAGAGCGGTGTCTTGATCGAGGCGGCTTTATACTCGCCCAGATGCGACACAAGCTTTTTGATCATCTGAGTTTCCTCCTGTTGAATTTATTTGTTTGGTACAAAACAATTTTATACATAACAATTTAAATGTCAAGACGTTTCGTAAAATGTTCATAATTGCTAATTTAACAAGTCCTTTTTCGGCGCTTTGACGGAAAAGATCGTTATTTCAGTGCTTCCCGCAGCTTGTTCAGCAGCCGCAGCAGTTCTGCGTTCTCCTCCTCGGTCAGCAGTCCGGCCACATAATCGTCGGTCTGGTGGAAGGAAAGCAGGGTCTTTTCGTGCCGTTGGATGCCCTCCTTGGTCAAAACCAGCTGCTTAAGCCGGGCATCCTGCGGCACGCTCAGCCGCTGGATGTAGCCCTTGCGCTCCATCAGCTGCAAAATGTTCGTCACCGTGGAGCGGGTGATGGAAAACTCCCGCTCGATGTCCCGCTGGAACACCGGCTCGTCCCGGTGGCGGTAGAGATACTCGATGATCCACCCGTGCATGGGGGTGGTCTGCTCTACCCCGTTGGCGCGGGAAAACTGGTTCAGCCTGCGGCCCATCCCACGGCGGGTCCAGCTTGCAGTGCTCTTCAATAGTGTGCTGTGTACACATAATGGTTTCCTCTATTCAAGTTGTTCGATGTAAAACTGTTTGATACGATACATATATTACTCATATCCCCGCTCAATGTCAAGAGGGCGGGGCGCAAAAAAGGCCGCTGCGGAAAATTTTCCGCAGCAGCCTTGATTTTTATGGATACGGGATACGCTTACAGCTTTTTGCCGGTCAGCAGCTCATAGGCCTCCAGATACTTGGCAATGGTCTTGTCAATAACATCCTGCGGCAGGTCGTAGTTGCTGTCGGGGTTGGCCTTCAGCCAGTCGCGGACGAACTGCTTGTCGAAGGAGGGCTGGCTGTGACCCGGCTCGTAGCCCTCCAGCGGCCAGAAGCGGGAAGAGTCCGGGGTCAGCATCTCGTCACCCAGCACCACGTTGCCGTCCTTGTCCAGACCAAACTCGAACTTGGTATCGGCAATGATGATGCCGCGGGACAGTGCATACTCGGCGCACTTCTTGTACAGGGCAATGGTGTAGTCGCGCAGCTTGGTGGCGTACTCCAGACCGTGGCCGGGGAACTGCTTCTCCAGCACGTCGATGCTCTGCTCGTAGGAGATGTTCTCGTCGTGGTCGCCGATCTCTGCCTTGGTGGAGGGGGTGTAGATGGGCTCGGGCAGCTTATCGGACTCCTGCAGGCCCTCGGGCAGCTGGATGCCGCACACCTTGCCGGTCTTTTGGTAGCTTGCCCAGCCGCTGCCGGTAATGTAGCCGCGCACGATGCACTCGATGGGCAGCATGGTCAGCTTGCGGCACATCATGCTGTTGCCAGTGAACTGGGGCTGGCGGAAGAACTCCGGCATATCCTGCACATCCACGCTCAACATGTGGTTGGGCAGCAGATCGCGGGTGTAATCGAACCAGAACTTGCTCATCTGGGTGAGCACGGTGCCCTTTTTGGTGACCTTGTTTTTCAGGATGACGTCAAACGCAGAAATGCGGTCGGTGGCAACCATAATCAGGCTGTCGCCATTGTCGTAGATCTCGCGGACTTTGCCTTCTTTGATGGGTTTGAACTCAGTCATAATCAAACACTCCATTTTTCCATGTTCTCAGCAGCGCAGCAGCGCAGCGCAGTTCTTACCCTATTATTCTACCATACTGCCGCGCGGTTTAAAAGGAACAGAATAAAAGAAAAACGGGCAAGTTTTGTGTTTTTATCGTGAAAAGTGCGCAAAAAACAGCAGGAAATTTCAGCGTTTTGACGATAAAAGTCGTACTTTATCCCCAAATGCACGCACCTTTGCAAAATGCAGTCATGGACAAGCGCCGCCGGTTGCGGTATCATAGTAGTATGCGTATATCTGCGCTCCGCAGGGGCGCAAAAGTAAACAAGGAGGTAAAGAGTATGGGCAAATTTCCCAAGGGCTTTTTGTGGGGCGGCGCTACCGCTGCCAACCAGTGCGAGGGTGCATGGCAGGCAGACGGCAAGGGTCTGGCTACGGTGGATGTAACCCCCTTCGGCCCGGACCGTTTTCCGGTGGCAACGGGCTATATGGAAATGCTGGGCTGCGATGACGCGCATTTCTACCCCAGTCACGAGGCCATTGACCTGTATCACCATTATAAAGAGGATATCGCCCTGTTTGCAGAGATGGGCTTCAAGTGCTTCCGGCTGTCCATTGCATGGACCCGCATCCTGCCCAACGGCGATGACGCTCAGCCCAACGAGGCAGGACTGGCCTTCTACGACAGCATTTTTGACGAGTGCCATAAGTACGGCATTGAGCCGCTGGTCACCATCTGCCACTTTGACACTCCCATTGCCCTCATCAAAAAATACGGCGGCTGGAAAGACCGCCGCATGGTGGACGCCTACGTCCACTACTGCGAGGTGCTGTTCGACCGCTTCAAAGGCAAGGTGAAGTACTGGCTCACCTTCAACGAGATCAATATGCTGCTGCACCTGTCCTTTACCGGCGCAGGGCTGGTGTTCTACCCCGGCGAGAATGTGGAGCAGGTCAAGTATCAGGCTGCCCATCACGAGCTGGTGGCCAGCGCAAAGGCGGTAAAGCTGGCGCACGAAAAAATGCCGGACGCCATGGTGGGCTGTATGCTGGCGGCAGGGCAGTTCTACCCCCGCACCTGCGCCCCGGAGGATGTGCGGGCGGCGCAGGAGGCAGACCGGGACAACTACTTCTTTACCGATGTACAGGTGCGCGGCGCTTACCCCGTGTGGGCTAAAAAGCGGATGGAGCGCGCCGGGGTGCAGCTGCACACACAGCCGGAGGACGACCGCACGCTGCGGGAGGGCACGGTGGATTTTGTGTCCTTCAGCTACTATTCCAGCCGCTGCATCACGGTGGATAAGGAGCTGATGGCGGCAGAGAATGCGGAAGGCAACGCCGTGTCTGCATCGGTGAAGAACCCCTACCTGAAAGTCAGCGAGTGGGGCTGGGCCATCGACCCGGTGGGTCTGCGGGTGACGTTGAACACCATCTACGACCGGTACGAAAAGCCCATGTTCATCGTGGAGAACGGTCTGGGTGCGGTGGATACCGTAGAGCCGGACGGCTCCATCCACGACAGCTACCGCATCGACTACCTGCGGGCGCACATCGAAGAGATGGAAAAGGCCATCAACGAGGACGGTCTGCCGCTGATGGGCTACACCACATGGGGGCCCATCGACCTTGTGAGCGCCTCCACCGGCGAGATGAAAAAGCGGTACGGCTTTATCTATGTGGACAAGGACAACGACGGCAACGGCACCCTTGCCCGCAGCCGGAAGGACAGTTTTTACTGGTATAAAAAGGTCATCGCTTCAGACGGCGAGGACCTGACCTGAGCAAGCGCCCCGGCACTGTTTGCGGTATGGCAGCGCCGGGGCGTAAAAGTGTGAGGAAGAACCGATAACGGAGAAAATTTATGACACCACAAATCATTGCACACCGCGGTGCTTCCTATCTTGCACCGGAAAACACCCTGACTGCCTTTAAAAAAGCCATGGAGATTGGCGCGGACGGCGTAGAGATGGACGTACAGCAGACCATTGACGCCGGGCTTGTGATCCACCACGACTATATGATCGATCTGCACACGGATATTTCCGGCAAGATCTATGATATGACCATGGGCGATTTAAAGGAACTGGATTTTGGCAGCTGGAAGGACGCCATCTTTCAGGACGAGAAGATCGCCACCCTGCAGGAGGCCATGGAACTGTGCAGGCAGATGCCGGGATGCACCGTGCATCTGGAACTGAAATCCACCATGGACAACGACCCGGACTTTGTGCCCCGGGTGCTGGAAGTGCTGCAGCAGACCGAGATGGTAGAACAGGTGATCCTTGTTTCCTTCAACCACGCGCTGCTGCGGCAGGCAAAGCAGTTGATGCCCGAATTGCGGGTGGGTGCACTGGTATACGGCGAGCTGGAAAGCATGCTGCTGCCGCCGCCCATCATCTGGAAGGATCTTGGACTGACCAACGGCATAGAGGACATAGAAGCCATGGATGCCGCCCTGCCGGAGAGCGCAGCAGACGAGGAAAATTGCAGCTGGATGACCCGATGGATGAGCGATAAGGTAAGTATGCTGCGGGCAAGCTTTCCCGGCGAGAGCCTGAACGAGATCTACAAAAACCTGTTGTCGCAGCGGGATCTGCCCGCCTACATCCGCAGTCTGGACTTTGCGCCGGAGTGGGTCAGCTGTGAGTACCACACCGCCTACAAAAACGCCGGTTTCATTGACAAACTGCACGAGATGGGCATCAAGGTGTCTTTGTGGACAGTGGACACGGAAGATTCCGTCCGCAGCCTGCTGCGCACCAGCGCCGATGCCTACATCACCAACCGCCCCGACCGCGTGCGGGAGTGGATGGAAAAGGAACAGGCGGCGACCGCCCCGACAGAGTCTGCCCCCACTGCTGAAGCAGACACCGGGACAGCTGCCGCAGAGTAAACCGACCGGAACAGACACAAAAAAAGAGATAGGCTTTCCCGAAAGGGATCGCCTATCTCTTTTTCATTCATTTTATTCTGCTGCGTCGGTCAGCACAAAGGTCAGCTCTGCGGTGACGGCGCACTTGCCGTCCACCCATGCCGAGGCCTTGCCTACGCCCACAGCGCCGTGCTGCTGTACCAGCTCGCAGTGGAGGGTGAGCACGTCCCCGGGGGTGACCTGCTTGCGGAAGCGGGCACTCTTGATGCCGCCGAACAGCGCAAGCTTGCCCTTGTTTTCCGGCAGGCTCAGCGCTGCCACAGCGCCGGTCTGTGCCAGTGCTTCCAGCAGCAGTACGCCGGGCATGACCGGCTGTGCCGGGAAGTGGCCGTTGAAGAATTCCTCGTTGCGGGTGACGCACTTGCGGCCGATGGCCCACTGCCCCGGCTCGTAGTCCAGAACACGGTCCACGAGGGCAAAGGGGTAGCGGTGGGGCAGGATCTCCGCGATCTGTACACTGCTCAGGGTGTTGGCGTTTTCACGCACGGTACGGGGCTCTGCCATGGGTCAGCCCTCCCATCTGCGCAGGGCGATGCAGGCGTTGTGGCCGCCAAAGCCCAAGCTGTTGCTCAGCGCGTACTGCATCTCCTGCTGCCGCCCGGTGTTGGGCACATAGTCCAGATCGCACTCCGGGTCGGGCTGGGCGTAGTGGATGGTGGGCGGGGCGAACTGGTCCCGCAGTGCCAGCGCGGTAAACACGGCCTCGATGCCGCCCGCGCCGCCCAGCAGATGGCCGGTCATGCTCTTGGTGCTGACCACGGTCATCTCCTTGGCGTGTGCGCCGAACACGGCGTGGATGGCGGCAGTCTCGCAGGCATCGTTCATGTGGGTGCCGGTGCCGTGGGCGTTGATGTGATCCACCTGCTCCGGTGCGATGTCGGCATCCACCAAGGTCAGCTTCATGCAGTCGATGGCACCTGCGCCGCCGGGAGCCGGAGCGGTAAAGTGATAGGCATCGCAGTTGGCACCGTAGCCCACCACCTCGGCATAGATGTGTGCGCCGCGCGCTCTTGCGTGCTCCAGTTCTTCCAGCACCAGCACACCGCTGCCCTCACCCATGACAAAGCCGCCGCGGCGGGCGTCAAAGGGCAGGCTGGCAGCATCCGGGTCGGTGGCGGTGGAAAGTGCCTTCATGCTGGTAAAGCCGCCGATGCCCAAGGGGCTGATGCAGCTTTCCGCGCCGCCGCAGACCATCACCGGCTCGTAGCCGTCCCGGATGCGGTGGAAGGCGTCGCCTACGGCGTTGGTGCCGCCGGCGCAGGCCGTGACCGGGCAGGTGCACATGCCCTTCAGACCGAAGCGGATGGCCACCTGCGCCGCTGCCATGTTGGCAATGGCCATGGGCACAAAGTAGGGGCTTACCTTCTCCATGCCCTTTTCCTCGCCGCGGGCGTGCTGCTCCTCGATCGTGGGCAGACCGCCGATGCCGCTGGACAGGATGACGCCGATGTCCTTGCCCTCGGCCTCGGTATCAAGGCCGCTGTCTGCAATGGCTTCGGCGGCAGCGCCCAGTGCCAGCAGGGTGAAGCGCGCCATTTTGCGGACTTCCTTTTTGTCCACCACGCTCTCGGGGTCAAAATCCTTTACCTCACCAGCCAGCTTGCACTTGAAGTCGGTGGTGTCGAACTGGGTGATGGGGCCGATGCCGCATTTACCGGCACGGGCTGCTGCCCAGCTGTCCGCCACATTGTTGCCCAGCGGGTTCACCGTGCCAAGGCCGGTGATCACAACTCTGCGTTTTTCCATAAGGGTTCTCCTTTACATTGCCATGCCGCCGTCCACACAGAGCACCTGCCCGGTGAGATAGCTGCTTTGTTCTGCGGCAAAAAATGCCGCGGCGTTTGCCACGTCCTCCGGCTTTCCGGCCCGGCCCGCCGGGATGCTGTGCAGCATTCCGGTGCGGACGGCTTCCGGCAGGGCGGCGGTCATATCGGTCTCGATCAGGCCGGGGGCCACGGCATTCACCGTGATGTTCCGGCCTGCCAGCTCCTTGGCCAGGCTCTTGGTCAGGCCGATGAGCCCCGCCTTGCTGGCGGCGTAGTTGGCCTGACCGGCGTTGCCCCGCAGGGCCACCACGCTGGACAGGTTGATGATGCGGCCCTGCCGCTGGCGCACCATGCGGCGGGCAGCCTCCTTGCAGCAGAGGAATGCGCCCTTGAGGTTTGCGTTCAGCACGGCGTCAAAATCGGCCTCAGACATGCGCAGGAGCAGGCCGTCACGGGTGATGCCTGCGTTGTTCACCAGCACATCCACCCGGCCAAAGGCGTTGACCGCCGCGTCAAACAGCGTTTTGCAGCCCTCAGCGGTGGAAACATCCGCCTGTACGGCCACGGCGTCCACACCCTCGGCGCGGCAGAGCGCTGCCGTCTGCTCCGCAGGCTCTGCGCCGTGGCAGTAGTTGACCACCACGTTGCAGCCCTGCTTTGCCAGTGCCACACACACCGCCCGGCCAATCCCCCGGCTGCCGCCGGTGACCACCGCCGCGCGGGTCACAGTCTCTTCGCTCATGCTTCGTCCCTCCATGCGGCCAGCGCGGCGTCCAGCTGCTCCGGTGTCTCCACCGAAGCGCACGGCACGCCGGGCAGGGTCTTTTTCACAAAGCCGGACAGGGCACTGCCGGGGCCGACTTCCAGGATGTGGTCCACACCCAGTTCGCCCAGGCGGCGGAGGGTGTCCTCCATATACACGCTGCTCTGCACCTGCTTCACCAGCAGGTCCGGGATGGTGTCCGCGTCGGCCTTTTCGCGGCCCAGACAGTTGAACAGCACCGGAACCTGCATCTCACCGAACTGCTCGGTCTTGAACCGCTCGGCGAGGGCATCTCCGGCGGGGGCCATCAGCCGGGTGTGGAAGGGGCCGCTCACCTTCAGCGGAAGGCAGCGGCGGGCACCGGCGGCTTTGGCCAGTTCGGCAGCCTTATCCACAGCGGACTTCTCGCCGCCGATGACCAGCTGGCCGGGGCAGTTGTAGTTGCAGATCTGCACACAGCCCAGCGCCGCAGCCTCTTCGCAGCAGGCGGAAAGCGCAGTGCGGTCCAGGCCCAGCACGGCGGTCATGCCGCAGTCGATGCCCTTGGCCGCATCGGCCATGGCTTTGCCCCGGTAGGCGGCCAGCTCAATGGCCTGCTTGGCGGTGAACACCCCGGCAGCTTCCAGCGCGGAGTATTCGCCCAGCGAAAGCCCGGCAGCGTAAGCGGGCTGCACGCCATGCTCGGCCAGCACGGCGGTGACGCCGCAGGCAAAGGCCACCATGCAGGGCTGGGTGTATTCGGTCTGATTCAGAACGCCGTCCGGGTCCTCAAAGCAGACGCGGTGCAGGTCAAAATCCAGCGCCGCGCTGTCGAAGACGGCCCGGAAGGCGGGGGAGCTTTCGTAAAATTCTTTGCCCATGCCGGGGTGCTGGGCACCCTGACCGGCATACAGAACAGCAAGTTTCATAGGTTATGCCTCCATTCGGCGGTCAATTCGTCCATCAGTTCCCGGACGGTGTACATCCGGTCCAGTCGGCCCACGTTGGCCCCGCAGAAGAACAGCCCCTCTTCCACATTGCCCTTCACCGCTTCGATGAGGGCGTGGGTGATGCAGTAGGGCACCTTTGCGGGGTCGCAGGTCTTTAAACAGCGGGCGCAGTGCCGGGGCGCAAAGCGTTTGCCCTTGGCCAGCGCCTGCACCAGCGGGGTGTTCAGCGCCCGGCCCGGCATGCCCACCGGGCTGTGGATGATGCGCACATCCTCCGGCTTTGCGGCCAGGAGCACGTCCTTGTAGGTCTGGCTGGCATCGCACTCGTAGGTGGGGATGAACCGGGTGGCCAGCTGCACCCCGGCGGCCCCCAGCTTTGTATAGTGGGCCATGTCGGCCCCGGTGTAGATGCCGCCCGCCACGAATACCGGGATGGCATGGCCGAACTGCGCCTCATAGGGCTGTACCTCGGCCAGCACTTCCGGCAGAATTTCGTCCAGAGACTGGCAGTGGTCTGCCAGCAGGTCGGCCTCGGCAAAGCCCAGATGCCCGCCTGCCTTGCAGCCCTCGATGACCACAAAGTCGGCGGTGCGGGCAAACTCCTTGGCCCAGCGGCGCAGGATGAGCTTAGCGGCCCGTGCGCTGGACACGATGGGCGCAATGGCCACCTCCCGCGTGCCCACAAGGCCGGGCAGCTCCAGCGGCAGGCCCGCGCCGGACACCACCGCGTCCACGCCCGCTTCTACCGCGGTGCGGATGGCGGCGGCATAGTCCTGGGTGGCCACCATCGCATTGATGGCCACCAGTCCCGCGCCCTTGGCAAGGGCTTTGGCTTTCTGGATCTCAGCGGTCAGGGCGCGGTGGTTGGCGCTTGCCGGGTCGCGGGCAAAATCCGGCTCCCGGTAGCCCGCATCGGCGGTGGAGATGCACCCCATGCCGCCGCAGGCCGCCACGGCCCCGGCCAGCCCGCCGAGGGACACGCCCACGCCCATGCCGCCCTGCAGGATGGGCACGGGCAGGGCCTTTCCGGCAAGGGTCAGCATAGCTCGTTCAGCGCGGCGATGCGCTGCCTCCCGCCTTCCCACAGGTCGTTCAGGATGTCGGCCACGGGGCGCACCTCGTGGAGCATCCCGGCCACCTGACCGGCCATCAGGCTGCCGGTGGTGGTGTCGCCCTCAAACACGGCCCGGCGCAGGCTGCCGAGGGTGTATTTTTCCAGTTCCATCTTGTCGGCCCCGGCCTTTTCCTGCCGGACGTACTCGCGGCTCATGCGGTTTTTCAGCACACGCACCGGTGCGCCGACGCTGCGGCCGGTGACGATGGTGTCACTGTCCTTGGCCTTGAGCAGGGCGGCTTTATAGTTCTCATGGATGGGGCACTCCTCGCTTGCCAGCAGGCAGGTGCCCACCTGTACGCCGCAGGCGCCCAGGGCCAGCGCAGCAGCCAGCTGGCGGCCGTCGGCGATGCCGCCCGCCGCAATGACGGGCACGCTCACCGCATCCACCACCTGCGGCACCAGCGCCATGGTGGTCATTTCGCCCACATGGCCGCCGCTCTCGGTGCCCTCGGCAATGACGGCGTCGATGCCCAGCGGCTCCAGATGCTTCGCCAGCACGGCCGCTGCCACCACGGGAATGACCTTGATGCCGGCGGCTTTCCACATGGGAACATACTTGCCGGGGTTGCCCGCGCCGGTGGTGACCACCTGCACGCCTTCTTCCACCACAATCTTGGCAAACTCGTCGGCCTGCGGGTGCATCAGCATGATGTTCACGCCGAAGGGCTTGGCCGTCAATTGCTTGCAGCGGCGGATGTTCTCGCGCAGGGTGTCGGCGTTCATGCCGCCCGCGCCGATGATGCCCAGCGCTCCCGCGTTGGAGCAGGCGGCGGCAAACTCGCCGGTGGCGATGTTGGCCATGCCGCCCTGGATGATGGGATATCTGGTCCCTAAAATTTCATTTAAAAGTTTCATAAAGTTTTCCTGCGAAAGGCTTCCCCCTCGGGGGAAGCCTTTATTTCTTATACTCCACGATCATGCCGCCCCAGGTCAGGCCGCCGCCAAAGCCGATGCAGGCGATCGTCTGCCCCGGCTGCAGCTGCCCGGTCTCGGCCAGCTCGTTCAGGGCTACCGGGATGCTGGCGGCGCTGGTGTTGCCGTGGCGGTCCATGTTCTTGTAGAATTTGGCCGGGTCGGCGTGCAGAGCCCGCACACAGTGGTCGATGATGCGGCTGTTGGCCTGATGACAGACCACCCAGTCTACCTCGTCCAGCGTCTTGCCGGTCTCGTCCAGCACCGTGTGCAGGCAGCGGGGCAGGGCATCCACCGCAAAGCGGAACACTGCTTTGCCGTCCATGGTGATGGGGGCGGAACCGTTCCGGTCCGGCCCACCGGCGTGCAGGACGTCGCTGCCCCGGGCCCCCAGCGTGAGGGCAAAGGGGGTGTCGGCCAGCCGGAAGATGGCCGCGCCCGCGCCGTCGCCAAACAGGACGCAGGTGGAGCGGTCGGCGGGGTCCATCAGGCGGGAAAGGGCTTCGCACCCGATGACCAGGGCGTACTGCCCGCCCAGCGTGGCCAGCAGGCCCCGCGCTACGGCGGTGCCGTACAGAAAGCCGGAACAGGCCGCGTTGACGTCCAACGCGGGCCGGTTCTCCGGCAGGCCCAGCGCCGCCTGTACCTGACAGGCCACACTGGGGGTGGCGTCCGGGGCCGACAGGGTGGCGCACACGCAGCAGGCAATGTCTGCCGGGGCAAGGCCGCTGCGCTGCAGCGCCTGTTTTGCGGCGGCAATGGCCAGCGTGGCGGCGGATTCGTCCGCAGTGCACCAGTGCCGGGTGCGGATGCCGGTGCGGGAGGTGATCCACGCGTCACTGGTGTCCACGGTGCGGCTGAGCTCTTCGTTCGTGACCGTCCGGCCGGGCAGCGCCCCGCCGGTGGCTATCAGCTGGAAGCCCTTCATGCGTTCCTCATTTCTCCGATCTGGCGGTATTTCTTGTAGCGCTGGTCGGCCAGGGCCCTGCCGTTCATGCGGCACAGCGTTTTCAGGTGTGCCCACAGGGCAGCGTCCAGCTGCTCAAACAGCACCGTGTGGCCGCGCTGGGCACCGCCCACCGGCTCCGGGATCACTTCTTCCACGATGCCGTCCCGGTACAGGTCCTGCGCGGTCAGCTTCATCATCTCGCAGGCTTCGCCGCTGCGGGAGGCGTCCTTCCACAGGATGCTGGCAAAGCCCTCGGGGCTCAGCACCGAATAGACGGCGTTTTCCAGCATGAGGATGTGGTTTGCCACACCCAGCGCCAGCGCACCGCCGGAGGAACCCTCGCCGGTGACCACGGCGATGACCGGCACGGTCAGGCCGCTCATCTCCATCAGGTTGCGGGCGATGGCCTCGCCCTGGCCGCGCTCCTCGGCGTCCTTGCCGGGGTAAGCGCCCGGCGTGTCGATGAACGTGATGATGGGCCGACCGAACTTCTCGGCCTGCTTCATCAGGCGCAGGGCCTTGCGGTAGCCCTCCGGCCCCGGCATGCCGAAGTTGCAGGCCAGATTCTCCTCCAGCGAGGAGCCCTTGCGGTGACCGATGACGGTCACCGGCATGCCGTGGAAGCGGGCCACACCGCCCAGAATGGCGGGGTCCTCCCTGCACTGGCGGTCGCCCCGCTGCTCAAAGAAGTCGGTGAACAGGGCGGAGATGGTCTCGTCAATGTGGGGACGGTCCGGGTGCCGGGCCAGAAAGACCCGGTCCTCGGCGGTCAGCGGGCCGCAGGCACGCAGGATCTCGTCCTCCTCTACGGCAAGCTCTGCCAGCTCGGCGGCGTGGGCCGTGATGGCGTCCATGTCGTCGCCGCTGCCCTTCAGGGCGGTGATCTGCGCATCCAGCGGAGCCAGCTGCTCCAGAATTTCCTTGATCATTCGTGTTTTCCTCCCACATGAAGCTGCAGCACCCGGATCAAGGTGTCGCGCAGCTGGTCGCGGGGCACCACCTGATCCACAAAGCCGTGCTCCAACTGGAACTCGCTGCGCTGGAACCCGGCGGGCAGCTTTTCGCCGATGGTCTGCTCAATGACGCGGGGCCCGGCAAAGCCGATCAGCGCCCCCGGCTCGGCCAGCATGATGTCGCCCAGGCTTGCAAAGCTGGCGGTCACGCCGCCGGTGGTGGGGTGGGTGAGCACGCTGACGTACAGCCCGCCTCTGGCGGAAAAGCGCTGGATGGCGGCGCTGGTCTTGGCCATCTGCATCAGGCTGAAAATGCCCTCCTGCATGCGGGCACCGCCGCTGGCCGAGAAGATGACCAGCGGAAGGCGTTTGGCTGCGGCGTATTCCACCGCGCGGGTGATCTTTTCGCCCACGGCGGTGCTCATGCTGCCCATAAAAAACCGGCTGTCCAGCACGGCAGCCACACAGGCCACCCCGCCGATGCGGCCGGTCGCCGTGACGGCGGCTTCGCGCAGGCCGGTCTTGTTCTGGGCGGCGGTCAGCTTTTCCGGGTAGCCGGGGAACCGGAGCACATCCTGCGGGGGCAGGTCGGCGTCCAGCTCTCGGAAGCTGCCGTGGTCCAGCACCAGACTGAGCCGGTAGTAGCCGCCGATGGGCATGTGATAGCCGCAGTTGGGGCAGACGTAAAGGCTGCGGGTCCAGATGGTGCGGGTGGCGCGGCGGCCGCACTGTTTGCACTCCACGAACTGGGGTTCATGCCAGACGGCCCCGGCATCCCGCCGGGCTTTCAGCTGAAAGGTGCGTTCCCGCATCCGGCCGGGGAACAGGTCTCGGATCTCGTTCATGGTGTTCTGCCTCAGATGTGTGCGGTGATGTAGTTGTAGATGTCACCCACGGTCTTGAGCTTTGCCAGCTCCTCGTCGGGCACGGACACGCCGCAGGCATCCTCCAGGGCCATGTTCAGCTCCACGGCATCCAGGCTGTCGGCCTCCAGATCCTCGGTCAGGCTGGCCTCCATGGTCACCTTGTCCTCGTCGCAGTTCAGGGTATCGACAACGATCTTCTTCATTTCTTCAAACGTCATGGTAGTGTTCTCCTTTGTTCTGGTTGTATGAATGAATTAGCTAAAATGTTTGAGTAATTCGGAACACGACCATTATAGCCGAATCGTTGGATAAGTCAACAAAAATAACTAAAATAATTTATCTTTTACAGTTCTGACACACTTTCCTTCCTTTTTATAATGCACGGTACAGGCGGCGGTCTGCGCATAAAACCCATGGACACGATGTGGTGGCGCTGGCCATCGCGGTCATGATCGGTGACGGCTGCTGTGCCTTCGTCAGCATCAGCCTTGGGCAGGACGAAGTGCACCGCGCAAAGCAGAGCGTGGGCAACGCGGGGGTGCTGTGCGCAGAATGACCAATTCTTCCGGAAAAAAACTGGAAATGTTGATGCAATGCAAATCTTGTAAAATGCGCCCGCCTCGGCTATAATACCTTTCATGTATGTACACAACGTCCTGCCTCTTTCCGGCAGGGCGTTTTTCACGGCAAAAATGCAGAGCAACGGCTCTTTTTTGCATGGATGGGAGGAAAACTATGACCAAGGATATGACGCAGGGCAGCCCGCTGAAGCTGATCCTTGCCTTTGCAGTGCCGCTGATGCTGGGCAGCCTGTTCCAGCAGTTCTACAACCTGGCCGACACCATCATCGTGGGCCGCTTTGTGGGCGTGGAAGCGCTGGCGGCCGTGGGCAGCGTGGGCGGCCTGAACTATCTGGTGCTGGGCTTTGTCAACGGCATTGCCTGCGGCTTTTCCATCCCCATCTCCTGGACCTTCGGTGCCAAGGACTATAAAGAGATGCGCCGCTACACGGCCAACACCGTGTGGCTGTCCATCCTGTTTGCGGTGGTGCTTACGGTGGTCACCGTGGCGCTCACCCGCGCCGTGCTGGTGTGGACCAACACCCCGGCCAACATCATCGACCTGGCCGATGTCTACATCCGCACCATTTTTGCGGGCATCCCCCTCACCTTATTATATAATGTCACCAGTGCCCTGATGCGCGCGCTGGGCGACAGCAAGCGCCCGCTGCTCTTCCTGCTGGTGGCCAGCTTTCTGAACATCGGGCTGGACCTTGCCTGCATCATCGTGTTTGACATGGGCGTGTTCGGCGCGGCCTTTGCCACGGTGTTCAGTCAGGGCGTGGCCGGTGTGGGCAGCCTGCTGTACATCCTGCGCCACTACCATGAGCTGCGCTGGAGCAAGGACGAAGGCGCGTTCAGCCTGCCCCACTGTGCAAAGCTGTGCAGCATGGGCATCCCCATGGGCCTGCAGTGCAGCATCACGGCCATTGGCAGCGTGGTGCTGCAGGGTGCCGTGAACGGTCTGGGCAGCGACATCGTGGCCGCACAGACCGCCGGCAGCAAGGCCGCCCAGTTCCTCTGCGTGCCCTTGGAAAGCATCGGCACTGCCATGACCACCTACGCCAGCCAGAACATGGGTGCCCACGACCTCAAGCGGGTGGACCGCGGCTTGTACACGGCGCTGGGCATCGGCTGCGTGTACAGTGTGGCGTCCTTCCTCGTCCTGCGGTTCACGGATAAGCTGCTCATCGGCCTGTTCCTGGAAGCCAAGGAGACTGCCATCATGGCCAACGCCCAGAGCTTCATCTTCTGGAACAGCGTGTTCTACATCCCGCTGGCGGTGCTCATCATCTACCGCTACACCATCCAGGGGCTGGGCTATTCGGGCCTTGCCATGTTTGCCGGTGTGGCCGAGATGATCGCCCGCGCCATGGTGGGCTTCTGGTTCGTGCCGCTGTGGGGCTACTTTGCGGCCTGCATCGCAAGCCCGGTGGCCTGGTTCTTTGCCTGCTTCTTCCTGATCCCGGCCTACATCGTGGTGCGCAAGCGCCTGCAGAACGAAAAACAGGCCGATGCGCAGCAGGCGGCAAGGGCCTGATAGTACGCCCTCTCAGGCATGCCCTGCCGGGCATACCAGCTCTCCCAAAGGGAGAGCCCTTGGCAATGCGGTGAGCTTTATGGTTACGCCAGAGGCTCTCCCTTTGGGAGAGCTGGCGAGCGAATGCGAGACTGAGAGGGCGAGCCTGTTCAAACAAAAAAGCATCTGCAACGGATCCCGCCATTGGAGGCGGAAGGTTGCAGATGCTTTTATTTTAAGGCAGAAAAGTCGGTTTACGACGCTGACTTAGTTCTCCGGTGCAGCGAAGGCGATGGGGGTAGCGCCTGCAGCGGCGTCCACGCTCTTCAGGGAGAGGGGAGTGGTCTCGTAGTGCAGGGTCTCGAAGGCCTGGGTCTGGCCGTCCTCGGTGGTGAACTCCAGCACATAGGTCACGTCAGCCTGCTTGTCGGCCTCCACGTCGCGGGTGATGACCACGCTGTCGCCGTCTGCCAGGCCCTCACCGGCCAGGTTGTCGCCCTTGTCCTCGGCGCCGACTTCGTACAGGTACAGGTCGGTGACGGTGGAACCGGTGGTGTTGTACACGGTGTACTCGGCAGTGGTGGGCTCAGCGGCCTCGCTGGAAGCAGCCTCAGAGCTTGCAGCCTCGCTGGATGCGGCAGAGGATGCCACAGAAGAGGAAGCAGCGGTGGAAGAGGAGCTGCCGCAGGCGGTCATGCCCACAGCCAGTGCCAGAGCGGCAGCAACGATTGCAACATTCTTGAGTTTCATGCGAAATACTCCTTTGATCTTTTTTCGTTCTTCTCGTTTCAACCCAACCAACCGGGTGGGCGGGTTGTTGAGGTTGATTATACGCAAGATTCGACAAAAAATCAAGTCTTATGTCGGCATTTTTCACGATGAAACAGGAACTGTTACCATTTTGACATGAATCTGTCACAATTTAGCAGAGACTAACTTGAAGTTCCGTCCTGCTGCACCGGCGCATCCGGGACGCAGCACCGCCGGGGCGGGTGCCGCATTTTTGCCCCATCTCCCGATTTACAAATCTGCCGAAAAAGGCTATACTATAAATAATTATGCAAACAGGGAGGTGAGCAGATGGCAGAACAGGAGCTGGAACAGCTGGAAGGCACGGTGGAAGATATCATCTACGAGAACGCCGACAACGGCTACACCGTGTTCGAGGTGTCCGGCGGCGGGGTGCTCACCGTGGTGTGCGGCGTCGTGGGGGAGCTGCACGCCGGGGAAAGCGTCATCTGCCGCGGCCGGTACGAGAACCACGCCACCTACGGCCGGCAGTTCCACGCCCAGGAGTGCGAGACGGACATGCCCAAGGATCTGGAAGCCGTGTACGCCTTCCTTGCCAGCCGGTCGCTGCCCTACATCGGGGCCAAGACGGCGGACAAGATCATCGACCTGTTCGGGGCCGAGGCGCTGGAGGTCATTGCCAACGACCCCGCCCGGCTCACGCAGGTGCCCGGCATCTCGCCGGACAAGGCCGACCGCATCCAGCAGGAGTTCAAGCGGATGTTCGGCATGCGGGAGCTCATCGCCTATCTGGCACAGTTCGAGATCGGCCCCCGCAAGGCCATGGAGGTGTTCCGGGCGTTCGGGCCGGGGGCCATGCAGGCGATTTCGGCCAACCCCTATCTGCTGTGCGGGGAGCCGCTGCAGCTGGACTTCCGCCACGCCGACAGCATCGCCCAGTATTACCACATGGAGGGCGACTGCGCCCAGCGGCTGGAAGCCGCTCTGCTGCGCACTTTGCGCCACAACGCGGGCAACGGCCACACCTGCCTGCCCCGGGCCCAGCTGCTGGAAACCGCCTCCAACTTCATCCACCAGCCGCCGGAAAAGCTGGCCCGTGCGCTGGACAAGTGCATCGAGACCGAAGAACTCTGCGTGAAGATGTTCGACGGCGTGCCCTACATCTACCTGCCGGACCTTCTGGCCGCCGAGCAGGACATTGCCCACCGGCTGGCCATTCTGGCCCGGCGGGGCAAGAACACCGCCCGGGACCTGGACCGGAACCTGCAGGTGCTGGAACTGACCCAGGGCTTTGCCTATGCGCCGCTGCAGCGGGAAGCCATCCGCAAGGCCATGACCGAGAACTGTCTGGTGCTCACCGGCGGCCCCGGCACCGGCAAGACCACCACCGTGAACGCCATCCTGCAATTGCTGGAAAATCAGGCCGAGCGGGTGGCCCTGTGCGCCCCCACGGGCCGGGCAGCCAAACGGCTGAGCGAGCTCACCGGCCGCAAGGCCAGCACCATCCACCGCCTGTTGGAGGTGGACTATACCGGCGGCGTGGTCAGCTTCATCCACAACGACAAGAACCTGCTCAAGTGCGATGTGGTCATTCTGGACGAGATGAGCATGGTGGACGTCAAGCTGTTTCAGGCGCTGGTCACGGCCCTGCGTTACAGCTGCCGCATCATTATGGTGGGCGACGCCGACCAGCTGCCCAGCGTGGGCCCCGGCAACCTGCTGGGCGAGATCATCCGCTCCGGGTGCGTGCCCACCGTCTGCCTCAACGAGATCTTCCGGCAGGCCAAACGCAGCCTCATCGTGGAAAATGCCCACCACATCATCTGCGGCGAGCCGCTGCAGAAGGGCGGCAAAACGGACGATTTCTTCTTCCTCGAAGCGGATGGCGACGCCGCCCAGAAGCTGGTGTGCGACCTGGTCACCACCCGGCTGCCCCGCAGCTATGGGTTTGACCCCGTGCGGGACATTCAGGTGCTGTGCCCTACAAAGCTGGGCCCCACCGGCACCCAGGCGCTGAACGTGGAGCTGCAGAACCTGCTCAACCCGGAGCAGAAGGGCAAACCCCAGCTGCAGAGCGCGGCCCGGGTGTTCCGGGTGGGCGACAAGGTGATGCAGGTGCGCAACAACTACGAGATCGTCTGGCAGCGCATCGGCGGGGAACAGGGCGTGGGAGCCTACAACGGCGACATCGGCATCGTGGAGAGCATCAACACCAGGGAGCGCTCCATGGTGGTGCGCATGGACGACCGGCGGCTGGTGTACCCGGCCGAGAACCTCAACGAACTGGAGATCGCCTACGCCATCACGGTGCACAAGAGCCAGGGCAGCGAGTTCCCGGCGGTGATCCTGCCGGTGGCGCAGGTGCCGCCCCGCCTGTGTTACCGCAACCTGTTCTACACCGGCGTCACCCGCGCACGCAAGCTGTGCATCGTGGCGGGTCGGCGGGACGTGGCCAACCGCATGATGAGCAATGTGCGCCAGAACCTGCGTTACAGCGGCCTGTGCGCCCTGCTGCAGGCGGAGCTGCCGCCGGAGCAGGTGGAAGCGGGGGAGTAAAACTCCCTCAGTCATCGCTTGCGCGATGCCAGCCCCCTCTGAGAGGGGGCCTTTGACAGAGCGGCAAGGCGAAAAGGCTCCCTCACCGAGGGAGCTGTCTGCGAAGCAGACTGAGGGAGTGGAACGCGCAAAACTTGTATACTTTTTGCCGCAACTATGTTATACTGAATTTTGATCTGATTTTTGCCCGCCCGGCGGGCTTTTTACGATAGAGGCACAAGAGAAAGGAACGAACGACTTATGGCACAGAACGATATCGGCATCGACCTCGGTACGACTACCATCATCATCGCGCAGGAGGGCAAGGGCGTGGTGCTCAACCAGCCCAGCGTGGTGGCTATGGACACCCGCAAGAACTCCGTGCTGGAGGCGGGCGACAAGGCCCTGGCCATGGTAGGCCGCACCCCCAACTACATTTCCGCCATCTTCCCGCTGAAGGACGGCGTCATCAGCGACCACACCATGACCCGGGAGCTGATCTGCCGCTTTGTCAAGCAGGTGTACAGCTCCCATATGGTCAAGCCCCGGGTGGCCGTGTGCGTGCCCGCCGCCATCACCGGCATTGAGAGCGACGCCGTGGTGGAGGCCGTGGTGGCCGCCGGTGCCCGTCAGGTGTACCTCATCGACGAGCCCATCGCCGCCGCCCTCGGCTCCGGCATCGACATCACCCAGCCGGACGGCCGCATGATCATCGACATCGGCGGCGGCACCACCGACATCGCCGTGCTGAGCCTGGGCGGCAAGGTCAAGGCCACCAGCGTGCGGGTGGCCGGCAACCACTACGATGAGGAGATCCTCAAGCATGTGCGCAACAAGTACAGCATCGCCATCGGCCAGCGCACCGCCGAGGAGCTGAAAAAGCATGTGGCCTGCTGCCCGCAAAAGACCGACTTCCACGAGACCATGGAGATCAAGGGCCGCAGCCTGCTCACCGGCCTGCCGGTGCGCGTGAACGTGTCCACCGATGACCTGTACGAGCCGGTGATGATGCTCAGCGAGCAGATCGGCACCGCGGCTCACCAGGTGCTGGAAAAGACCCCTCCGGAGCTGGCCGGTGACATCTACCGCAACGGCGTCATGCTCACCGGCGGCGGTGCCCAGCTGCACGGCCTGACCGAGTATCTGGCCCAGGAGCTGAAGGTGGAAGTGACCGTCTCGCCCGACCCCGTCAACTGCGTGGCCCTGGGCACGGCCATGAGCCTTGGCATCGGCGACAAGCTGGAGACCGGCTTCACCGACGCCACCCCGCGCATCGGCCGCCGGTAAGAATGTTGCGGGAAAAAAGAAAATTTGTCCATTTTTGTTGAATTAAATGGGAAAATAAGGTATACTATTCCCAAATCGTGTTTTCGCGGCAGGTGCCTGCACCGGCTGCGAATCGTTGAGAAACAGGAGGAAAAACCATGGATTTAGGTTTTGACGTCGTCGTTACCGTTACCGGTATCGTGCTGGTGTTCTTGATCCTCGTGCTGCTGATGGCGATCATCACGCTGGAGGGCAAGATCTTCGACGGTCTGGGCAAGAAGAAGGCTGCCGCAAAGGCTGCTGCCTCCAAGCCCGCCGCCCCTGCAAAGCCCGCTGCCCCGGTGCAGCAGGCCGCTGCTCCGGCTCCCCAGGTGGAGGAAGGCATTCCCGGTGATGTGGTGGCTGCCATCATGGCCGCCATCCACGCAATGGGCAATGGTAAGTACACCCTCAAGGCGGTGCGCCGCGGCACCAACGGCTGGGGCAAGGCCGGTGTGAACGACACCACGGCCCCGTTTTAACACAGGAGGAAGAACATGACACAGTTTATTGATACTCTGGTCGGTATTTTCCAAAGTTCCGGCTTTGCACGGTTCGGTGAGCCCGGCGGCTACCTGTACGCGATCATGATCTGCGTGGGCTGCTTTTTGCTGTACCTCGCCATCGTGAAGGAATTCGAGCCCCTGATCCTGCTGCCCATGGCATTCGGCATGATCCTGGCAAACCTGCCGGGCAGCGGCGTCATCCACATGGAATATTTCGTCGGTGACGGTCTGGAACACCCCATGTGGGTCGAGATCCTGAACAACGGCGGCCTTGCCGATATGCTTTACATGGGCGTCAAGCTGGGCATTTACCCCCCGCTGATCTTCCTGGGCATCGGCACCATGACCGACTTCGCCCCGCTGATCTCCAACCCCAAGAGCCTGCTGCTGGGCGCTGCCGCTCAGTTCGGCATCTTTGGTACTTACATGGGTGCCCGCCTGCTGGCCGCTACCGGCCTGGTGGACTTCACCCAGAAGCAGTCCGCTGCCATCTCCATCATCGGCGGTGCCGACGGCCCCACCGCCATCTTCGTTACCTCCCGTCTGGCACCTGAGCTGCTGGGCTCCATCGCTGTGGCGGCCTACAGTTACATGGCGCTGGTGCCCGTCATCCAGCCGCCCATCATGAAGGCACTGACCACCAAGAAGGAACGTACCGTCGTGATGAAGCAGCTGCGCGCCGTCTCCAAGACCGAGAGGATCATCTTCCCCATCATGGTCACCATCATCGTGTCCCTGATCGTCCCGGATGCCGCCGTTCTGGTCGGCATGCTGATGCTGGGCAACCTGATGAAGGAGTGCGGCGTGACGGATCGCATCCAGAAGACTGCCGGCAATGAGCTGATGAACATCATCACCATCTTCCTGGCCCTGTCTGTTGGCTGCACCACCAGTGCAAACACCTTCCTGAACACCCGCACCCTGTTCATCATCGTGCTGGGCCTGATCGCCTTCTCCTTCGGCACCGCAGCCGGTGTGCTGTGCGGCAAGGTGATGTACGCCGTGACCGGCGGCCAGGTCAACCCGCTGATCGGTTCCGCAGGCGTTTCCGCTGTGCCGATGGCAGCCCGTGTGTCCCAGAAGGTGGGCCAGAGCGAGAACCCGCAGAACTTCCTGCTGATGCACGCCATGGGCCCCAACGTGGCCGGCGTTATCGGCTCTGCCGTTGCTGCTGGTATTCTGATCAACATCTTCGGCTAAGCATTCCCTGAAAAAACAAACGTTCCCGTCCGGTGGTCCTGTACTGCCGGGCGGGTTTTGTTTTGTCACTGTGCAAGCTCTGATAGAGAAGCGTTATCTGATAAAGTGACTGATTTCAGACGACACATCGATAAAAACTCACTTTATCAGCATGATAAACTGACAGGGGCCTGATAAAGTGACCTCACTTTATCAATGGGGTCACTTTCGCAAGCTGATAAAATGATAAATTTAAACGATAATAAATTAAATATTTGTCACTTTATCACTTGTTTTACTACAGTAGGGAAGCCGTGTGGACTATCAGCATCCAGTGCCCTCCTGGCCTGCTGATAAAAGCAATTGCACAGCCGGAACCGGGCGGAGGTGGTTCCAGCCCCCCCCCGCGCAGAAAATGGGCCGCAAAATTTCCGCGCAAATGCCGCCTGCAAACGCACCGGCTATTCTCAATTTCCTGAAAATGTGGTATACTGTTCTTTGACAATAAAAGGAGACAGGGGAACCCATGGCAACAGATCTGACACAAGAATTCTGCGCTCTGCGCGACACCTATATCGAAAAGCAGTTCGGCCGCCTGAACGAGATGCAGCGGCGGGCGGTGTTCACCACCGACGGCCCGCTGCTCATCCTGGCCGGAGCCGGCAGCGGCAAGACCACCGTGCTGGTCAACCGCATTGCCAACCTCATCCGGTTTGGCGCGGCCCACGGCTCAAAACAGCTGCCCCGCCCCGCCACCGAAGAGGACGTCAAGGCCCTGCGCAGTGCCATCATGACCGGCACCGCCGCGCCCGGCTGGCTGGACGGTATGCTGCGGCAGAACGCCGTGCGCAGCTGGAACGTGATGGCCATCACCTTTACCAACAAGGCGGCCGGGGAGATGAAGGAGCGCCTGCGCCGGATGCTGGGCGGGGAAGAGGGCGACGAGGTGTTTGCCTCCACCTTCCACTCGGCCTGTGTGCGCATCCTGCGCCGCTGGGCGGAGGAGATCGGCTACCCCCGCAGCTTTACCATCTACGACACCGATGACGCCCAGCGGGTGATGAAGGCGGTGTACAAGGACCTGAACGTGGATGACAAGTTCTTCCCCATCAAGAGCGCCATCAACCAGATGAGCCGCTGGAAGGATCAGCTGGTCAGCCCGGAACAGGCCCTTGCCAACCCCGCCAAGGACACCAAGGGGGCGCTGGCGGCCCGCATCTACGCCGCTTACGAAAAGAGGCTGAAAGAGGCCGGTGCCTTCGACTTCGACGACCTCATCTACCAGACCGTGCAGCTGCTGGCAGAGCACCCGGACGTGCGGGACTTCTACCAGACCAAGTACAAATACCTGCTGGTGGACGAGTATCAGGACACCAGTGTGGCGCAGTTCCGTCTGGTGAGCCTGCTCACCGGCCCGGAGCGCAACATCTGCGTGGTGGGCGACGATGACCAGAGCATCTACCGCTTCCGCGGGGCTACCATTGAAAACATCCTCAACTTTGAAAAGTGCTACCCCGGGGCAAAGACCATCCGGCTGGAGCAGAACTACCGCTCCACCTCCAACATCCTCAACGCCGCCAACTGCGTCATCCAGCACAACACGGAGCGCAAGGGCAAGACCCTGTGGACCGACAACGGCGAGGGTGACAAGGTGCAGGTGTACACCGCCGAGAACGAGCAGGACGAAGCCATGCACATTGCGGATGTCATCGGTCAGCACCTGAAAGCGGGCGGCCATCTGGCCGACCACGCCATCCTCTACCGCATGAACGCCCAGTCGGCTCCCATCGAAAGCTACTTCACCCGCGCGGGCATCCCCCATAAGATCGTGGGAGGCCAGCGCTTCAACGACCGCAAAGAGGTCAAGGACATCCACTCCTATATGTCCATCGTGGCCAACCCCCGCGATGACGTGCGCCTGCGCCGCATCATCAACGAGCCTGCCCGCAAGATCGGCAACACCACGGTGGAGGTCATTGCAGACCTTGCCGCCCAGCAGGGGGTGAGCATGCTGGAGATCATCGGCCACGCCGACCAGTACGCCAAGCTCAGCCGGGCTGTGATGCCCTTGCTGAAATTCTGGCAGATCTACCAGAACCTGCAGGATTCGCTGGAGACCAAGACGCTGGACGCCTTTGCCGCCGACGTCATCGAGCGGACCGGCTACAAGGCCATGCTGGAAGCCGACGCCGCCAAGGGCCACGAGGACGCCGCCGACCGCCTGCAGAACCTGGGTCAGCTGGTGAACAACGTCAAGAACTACTGCGACCAGCACGGCGAGGACGCCACGCTGGAGGGCTATCTGGAAGATATCGCCCTCATCAGCGACATCGACAGCTACAACGAGAGCGCCGACCAGGTGGTGCTGATGACCATCCATTCGGCCAAGGGGCTGGAGTTCCCCTATGTGTTCCTCATCGGCATGGAAGAGGGCGTGTTCCCCAGCGAGATGAGCAAGTATTCCGAGGCGGACCTGGAAGAAGAGCGCCGCCTTGCCTACGTCGGCATCACCCGCGCCAAAAAGGAACTGTACATCTCCAACAGCGTCACCCGCATGCTCTACGGCCGCACCCAGCGCAACGAGCCCAGCCGCTTTTTGCGCGAGATCGAGCCGGAGTACATCGAAGAGACCCGCAGCCCGGTGCTGGAACAGCGTTCCCGTCTGGGCGGCTGGGGCAGCAGCTACAGCGACACCGTGCCCGGCGGCGCGTCCGGGTACTCCGGGCCTTCCGGCTGGGGCCGCAGCGCCGGGGGCTACGGTTCCGGCGGCTATGGTTCCCGCTCCGGCGGCGGTTACCTGAACCGCGAGTACAACGCCGGGGAGCGCAGCGGGTTCGGCTCCGGTTATGCCGGGCGGGGCACTTCCTCTTCCGGCTACGGTGCCGCCTACGGCAACAGCTCCACCCAGCCCAAGGTGCGTTCGGGCGGGTTCGGTGCCGGGTATTCCGGCGCGGGCGCAAAGACCCCGGCCGCAAAGATCAGCTTTACCGGTGCACCGGCTGCCAAGGCCGCGCCCGCAGGCTCCAAGCACTACGAGCCGGGCGACATCGTGGAGCACAAGGTCTTTGGCCGGGGCACCGTGCTCAAGGTCAAGCCTGCGGCCGGAGACCAGATCGTGGAGATCAACTTTGAAAAGGTCGGCATCAAAAAGACCATGGCCAATTTTGCGCCGCTGACCAAAATCACAACGGAGGAATGACACAAAATGATGACAGTTCGTTTGATCGCCCATACCCCGGAGCCGGAAAAGGTGGTGGCGGCTGCCGCCAAGCTGTGCTACTCCGACGCCCACATCACCGACCTGCTGGACGGCCTGACCGAGGAAAAGACGGCAAAGTTCCTGACCATGCTCAGCGACCTGGGCCACGCCAGCCCCATCGAGCACGCCAGCTTCACCTTTGGCATCGAGGGGGTCAGCCGTACCTTGCTGGCCCAGATCACCCGCCACCGCATCGCATCCTTCAGCGTGCAGAGCCAGCGCTATGTGCGCCTGGACGATTTCCGCTATGTGGTGCCGCCGGAGATCGAAGCCATCCCGGAGGCAAAGGCGGCTTTCCTTGAGAGCATGAACGAGGACGCCAAACGCTACCTTGACCTTGCCCACAAGCTGGAAGAGGGCCACACCGCCCGCCTGATGGCCGAGGGTATGCCGGAAAAGGCAGCCCGCGCCAAGGCCAGCAAGCAGGCCAATGAGGACGCCCGCTTTGTGCTGCCCAACGCCTGCGAGACGAAAATGGTGGTCACCATGAACGCCCGCAGCCTGCAAAACTTCTTCCACCTGCGCTGCTGCAGCCGCGCCCAGTGGGAGATCCGCCAGCTTGCCGAAGAGATGTTCAAACTGGTGTACCCGGTGGCACCCCACATCTTTGCAAAGTCCGGCCCGGCCTGCGTGAGCGGCCCCTGCCCGGAGGGCAAGATGTGCTGCGGCAAAACCGCCGAGGTGCGTGCAAAATATGCCGCCATCAAGGAAGGTGCCGCCGTATGAGCAAGGGCAAGCTGATCGTCATCGAGGGGCTGGACGGCAGCGGCAAGGCCACCCAGGCAAAGCTGCTGGCCCAGCACCTGGCCAGCCAGGGCCTGCCGGTGCGGGAGGTGACCTTCCCGGATTACGCCAGCGATTCCAGCGCCCTGATCAAAATGTATCTGGCCGGGCAGTTCGGCTCAAAACCGGACGATGTGAACGCCTACGCGGCCTCCAGCTTTTTTGCGGTGGACCGCTATGCCAGCTACAAGACCGACTGGGGCCGCTTTTACGAGGAGGGCGGCGTGGTCATTGCCGACCGCTACACCACCTCCAACGCGGTGCACCAGTGCTCCAAGCTCCCGCCGGAGCAGTGGGAGGCGTTTTTGCACTGGCTGTTCGATTACGAGTTCCATCTGCTGGGCCTGCCCGCACCGGACAGCGTCATCTACCTGCAGGTGGACCCGGCGGTCAGCCAGCGGCTGATGACCGCCCGCTACCACGGTGACGAGAGCAAAAAGGACGTGCACGAGAAAGATACCGAGTATCTGGCCCGCAGCCGCCGCGCCGCCGAGTATTGCGCGGAGCATCTGGGCTGGACCACGGTGCACTGCACCCACAGCGACGCCATGCGCAGCATCGAGGACATCCAGGCCGAGGTGCAGGGCATCGTGCTGGGCCAGCTGAAATGATAAAATGAAGGCAGGTGCATCGGGAGTTTCTCTGAGGCGACTTCGCCCTCTCCGTCATTGCTTCGCAATGCCACCTCTCCCAAAGGGAGAGGCAAGAAACGTTGCGGTCAGGTTCTTGGCTCCCCCTTTGGGGGAGCTGTCACCGCAGGTGACTGAGAGGGCGAACCTGCTGACCGATCATACGCCCGACGCACCTGTCGGATATACACATAAAATACGATAAGAGGGGGCATCCTGACAGATGTATCGTTTGATGCAGCCATCCGACAAGGCGGCTGTGCTGGCGCTGTGGCAGCGCGAGCGCGGCGAGTCGGAAGAATTTGCGGCCAACGCCGTGGAGCGTTTTGCAGGGCAGCAGAATGTCTATGTGGCCGAGGAAAATGACGCCATTGCCGCTGTGGCACTGGCGGTGCCGGTCACGCTGCAGGGGCGGCAGGGCAGTTACCTCTACGGCCTGTGCGGACAGGGCAGTTTGATCCTGGCCGGCCTGCTGGACTACCTGTGCGCGCAGCAGAAGCTGCGGGGCGCAGGCTTTACCGTGGCCGTGCCCGCCACCCCGGAGCAGGCCGCTCTGCTGCAGGACAAGGGCTTTGCCCGCGCCTTTGCATTGCGCTGCCTGCCGCGGGAGGTGGCTCGCAACCTGTGGAGCCAGGCCGAGTTTGACAGCGTTACCGCCAAGAAGCTGTGCGAGCTGCGGGAGAAGTTCTGGCCCGATACGGTGCAGTTCACCCCGGAGCGCATGGCCGTGGTGCTGGGGGACCTGTATTCCCGCGGGGCCACCATCGTGGCCAACGAGCGGGGTTACGGCGTGTACTTCCGCAAGGAGGACACCCTGTATTTCGTGGAGCTCATGGCCGAGGACGACCGCGCCGCCGAGGTGCTCATGGAAGCCGCCCGCGAGAAGGAAGTCATCGTGGAAAAGGCCGTCATCACGGTGGGTGCCGCCCAGCCCCTGTTCCTGGGGGAGGGCACCCGGCAGGAGTACGGCATGATCCGTTTTGACGGGGAGCCCTTTGACGTATCGGAAAGCTATATGCGCCTGATGCTGGAAGGCTGAGACGCAGAAAAACAACAAAGGAAGGTGCGTATGGCACACAAGGAGAGACACACCGCCCCGAAGAAAAAAGGCGGTGCCGTGAAGATTTTGCTGGCAGTGGTACTGTTGCTGGTGCTGGCGGCGGGCGCAGCTGCGCTGTTTGCCTACAACGAGATCCACGGCAATGGAAAGCCCGGCACCGAGGTCACCGTCAGCATCCCCCAGGGCAGCGGCGTGGCCGCCATCGCGCAGGAGCTCAAGGACGCGGGCGTCATCCGCTCGGCCTACCTGTTCCGCTGGTATGTGGGGCACAAGGGGGCCGCGGCAAAGCTGCAGTACGGTGATTTTACCCTGCAGACCGGGGCCAACGCCTACGATGCCATCATCGCTGTCCTTTCCCAGTACGCTAAGGCAGAGACCGTGCGGGTCACCTTCCCGGAGGGCACCACAGCCATCGCCATTGCCCGGAAAATGGAGGAAGCCGGTCTGTGCAGCGCCGAGGACTTTCTGAAGGAAGCCAACGAGGGCGATTTCAGTGCGTACACCTTCTGGCAGTACGTTCCGGAGGACAAGGACGCCCCGGACCGCTTCATGAAGTGCGAGGGCTATCTCTTCCCGGAGACCTACGAGTTCTTGAAGGACGACACCGTGCACAACTATGTGGCAACGTTCTATGCTCAGTTCGACGCGCAGATCACCGATGCGATGTATGCGAAGCTCAAGGAGCAGGGCATGACCCTGAACGAGCTGGTCACGCTGGCCTCCTTTGTGCAGGAGGAAGCGGGCAACAGCCAGGACTCCAACGTGGCGCAGGTGTTCCGCAACCGTCTGGCCGAGGGCTCGCCCTATCCGCGCCTGCAGAGCAACACGTCCAGCCACATCCAGAGCGACGCCGACAACAACTACCTCTGGAACTGGGTGGCCCCCTACTACGGCGGGTGGGACAATATCCCGGAAAACATCGTCTCTGCGTATGATACCTACCATACGGCGGGCCTGACCCCCGGCCCCATCTCCAACCCCGGCATCGCGGCCATCCGGGCGGCGCTGAGCCCGGAGCCGGACGAGGAGGCAAAGGACGCCTATTTCTTCGTCACCGACCTCAAGGGCAGCTACTACTATGCCCGCACCCTCAGCGAACACAACGCCAACTGCCAGACCGCAGCGGACGTGAACAAAACGGTGAAATAAGAGGGTAAGTTGTCCGTTACGGCTGAAGCTGCCCGTTACGACCCTTCCTGTGAAAATGCGTTTGGAGCGCTCCGCAGAGCGCGACAAACGCGAATCTAAAAATAATTCTTCCGCTAAATATGTCCAGAGCGAAGCGGCGGACATTTCAAATCGTATTTTCTGAAAAAAGAGAGGAATATCAACTATGCTGCAAATCCCGGAACTGCTCGCCCCGGCGGGCGATCTGGAGCGCCTGCGCTATGCCATCAACTACGGTGCCGATGCCGTTTACTGCAGCCTGCCGGAGTTCGGCATGCGGTCTGCACCGGCCAACTTTACGCCGGAGCAGCTCACCGAGGGCGTCATCTATGCCCATGCCCGGGGCCGCAAGGTCTACCTGACCATGAACACCCTGCCCACCAATGAGGAAGCCGACCGCCTGCCGGACGCCATCAAGGAGGCCGCCAAGGCCGGTGTGGATGCCTTCATCGTGGCCGACCTGGGCGTGCTGGATGCCTGCAAGACCGTTGCCCCGGACATCGACGTGCACATGTCCACCCAGACCGGCATCACCAACTGGGCCGCCGCCCGCGCCGCCTATCACCTGGGTGCCAAGCGCGTGGTGCTGGCCCGCGAGATGTCCTTGCAGGACATCGCCATCCTGCGCGACAAGACCCCGCCGGAACTGGAGATCGAGGCCTTTGTGCACGGTGCCATGTGCATGAGCGTGTCCGGCCGGTGCCTGCTGTCCAATTACATGGCAGGCCGCGACGCCAACCGGGGCCAGTGCGCCCAGCCCTGCCGCTGGAAGTACTACCTGAGCGAGGAGACCCGCCCCGGCCAGCTGTACGAGATCGGCGAGAACGAGAACGGCAGCTACATCCTCAACGCCAACGACCTGTGCACCGCGCCCTTCATCGACCTGATCTGCAAGGCCGGTGTGGACAGCCTGAAGATCGAGGGCCGCGCCAAGACCTTCTATTATGTGGCCAGTGTGACCGCCGCTTACCGCAAGGCGCTGGATGCCTATCTGGCCGACCCCGCCAACGACAACTTTGAGCTGCCGGCTGAGGTCTACGAGGAGCTCACCCGCACCAGCCACCGCCACTACTCGCCGGGCTTCTACTTTGGCCGCGAGCAGGCCAAACAGGCCACCGACAGCGCCACCTACATCCGCGAATGGGAGTTCGTGGGCACGGTGGACCGCTGGGAGAACGGCGTGGCCCACTGCCAGCAGCGCGGCAAGTGGAGCCTGGGCGATACGTTGGAAGCCCTCTGCCCGGACGGCCGCAGCATCCCGCTGACGCCGGAGTGGATCGAGAACGAGGCCGGGGAACGGGTGGACAGCACCCCTCACGCCATGGAAAAATACACCATGCCCACCCCGGAGCTGCCGCCCATGAGCCTGCTGCGCCGCAAAACGGCAGAATAAGCAGCCGCACCCCGCAAACCATGCCAACCGGCACCGCCTGCAAAGGCTTTGCTGGCTGGCTTTTTTTGCATCCCTTGCAAAACCACACAAACCGCGCTATACTGACATATATTATCATGCAGAGCGAAAGGAGGAAGCCTGATGTTCCGGCTGCCGATCGTAAAATTTTTCAGCCGCATCCTCAATCGGATCACCATCACGGTGGTGCTGGTGGCCCTGCAGGTGGCATGGGTGCTGTGGGCGTTTTTCTCCCTCACCACCGGCCGCGTGTGGGTCAACGTCGGCTTGCAGCTGCTCAGTCTGTTTATGATGCTGTACCTCGTGCGCAAGGACGAGAACAGCGCCTACAAGATCGGCTGGATCGCGCTCATGGGGGTGCTGCCGCTGCTGGGCGGGGCACTGTACCTCTCCTTTGGCAACAAGCGCCCGGCCAAGCAGCTGCGCAGCAAGCTGCAGGCGGTGGACGAGGCCCACAGGGCTGATCTTGTCCAGCAGCCGGACCAGGTGGCCGGACTGGATGCTTCCGGCCTCGGCATGAGCCGCTATCTGGCGCGGTACGGTCGCTACCCGGCCTGGAAGAACACCGCCGCGCAGTATTTTGCCTGCGGCGAAGCCATGTACCCCCAGCTGCTGCAGGATCTGGAGCGGGCCGAGCACACGATCTTTGTGGAATATTTCATCGTGCACACCGGCAAAATGTGGGACGGTGTGGAAGCCATCCTCCGGCGCAAGGCCGCGCAGGGGGTGGACGTGCGCCTGATCTACGACGACTTTGGCAGCCTGCTGGGCCTGCCCACCGACTTTGTGGTGCGCATGGAGCGGGCGCACATCCGGTGCATCCCCTTCAACCCGGTGGTGCCGGTGCTCTCGCTGGTGATGAACCACCGCGACCACCGCAAGATCGTGGTCATCGACGGGCGCATCGCCTACACCGGCGGCGTGAACCTGGCCGACGAGTATATCAACGCGGAGCAGCGCTTCGGCTACTGGAAGGACGCCGCCCTGCGCATCGAGGGCGATGCTGCGTGGAATTTCACCGTGATGTTCCTCAACTTCTGGAACGCTTTCCGCCTCAGTGAGACGGACTACAGCGCCTTCCGCCCCCAGCACAGTGCACACCCGGTGCAGGACGGCATCGTGCAGCCCTACGCCGACAGCCCGCTGGACGAAGAGCCGGTGGCGGAGACGGTGTACCTGAACCTGCTGGCCCGGGCCGAGCAGTATGTGTATATCTACACGCCCTATCTGGCTGTGGGCGAAGAGATGCTGGATGCGCTGAAAAACGCCGCAAAGCGCGGGGTGGATGTGCGGCTGGTGCTGCCGGGCATCCCGGACAAGAAGCTGGTGTTCCGCCTGAGCCGCTCCTACTACCTGCCGCTTTTGCAGGCGGGGGTGCGCATCTACGAGTACACCCCGGGCTTCCTGCATGCCAAGTGCTGGGTGAGCGACGACCGGGCAGCCGTGGTGGGCAGCATCAACATGGATTACCGCAGCCTGTTTTTGCACTTTGAGTGCGGCGTGCTGCTGCAGCACAACAGTCAGGTGGCTGCCCTGCGGGACGATGTGCGGGCCACCCTGCCGCAGTGCCGCGAGATCCATATTTCGGACTGCCGCACCAGCATTCCCGGCACCCTGCTGGACAGCGTGCTGCGCCTGCTCAGCCCGTTGATGTAAGGGCGCGCTCATAATTGCCCCGGCAGGGGGCACACTAGCTCCAAAGCCCGTGCGGCTGCGCGGGAGCAAAAGGAGCAAGTGTACCATGAAGCAGGTTTTTCGGGTGTTTTGGGGCTGTACGCTGGCCGCTGCGCTGGCGCTGACCGGCTGCGGCCGGGGCGGCGCTCCGGGCAGCAGCGGAGCCGGGTCCATGAGCGGCAGTGGGTCCGGTGCCATGAGCGGCGGCACAGCCGGGCAGGAGCAGGCCTGGCGCACCGGTCTTGGCGTTGTGACCGAGGCCGCAGGCAGCGACCGGGCCGGCAAGATCACCACTGCCGCTGCGGCTGTGGTGCTGGACGCCGACGGCAAACTGGCCGACGTGATGCTGGACGAGCTGGAACTTTCGGTCTCCGGCGGGAGCACCGGCAGCGTGACCATTCCGGAGGATGTGCGGTCCAAGCGCACAAAAGGGGAGGACTACCCGCTGGCGGCGGCATCCTCCCTCGGCAAAGGGTGGGCCGAGCAGGCCGACTGGTTTGCCGACTACCTGACCGGCAGGACCCCGGACGAGGTAAAAAAGCTGAAAACGGATGAAAACGGCAAGCCGCAGGACGCCGACCTTGTGTCCGGCTGCACCATCGCGGTGGACCGCTACCGGGACGCCGTGGTGCGCGCCTGCGAACAGGCCAAAGCACTGGGAGCCGCCCAGGGCGACCGGGCGACCCTGAGCCTGATCGCGGCAGACCTGCCCCAGGACCTTGCCGCCACGGATGACCAGGACGCCCACGTCCGGGCAGACATCACGCTGGCGGCTCTGACTGTGGACAGCAATGGCCGGGTGACCAGCGCCATCGGGGACATGACCCAGCCGCAGCTGACCGTCAGCGCGGACGGCACGGTCTCCGGGCCGGAAGAGCCGGTGTACACCAAGAACGAGCAGGGCGACAAGTACGGCCTGCGGGAGGCCAGTGCCCTGCACAAGGAGTGGTACGAGCACGCCGAGGGCTATTGCAGCACCCTGAAGGGCAAGACCATGGCGGAGATCGCCGCCCAGCCCACCGACGGCTCCGACGCCGACCTGAAAGCCCTGTGCACCATCTCGGTCACCGACCTGCAGAAGGCGGTGCTGGCCGCGCTGGCAGAAATATGAACAGAACAAAACGAGGGAAGGCCCGCGGGCTTTCCCTCGTTTTTGTGGATGGAATTATTTGCCGAACGCGCTGTCGGTCAGGCCGTCCATGTTCAGCATGCCTTCCAGCGCGGCGATGTCGGTGGTCACGTCCAGCGCATCGGACTGGAACAGCTTGTCCAGCTGGTTTTCAAAGGCAGTCACCAGCAGGTCCATGCTGCGCTCGATGCTGTGCTTTGCCTCGGTAATGTTCGTGCCCTCCACCGCCTGCCGGGAAAGGCTGGCGTAGGTGTTCAGCAGCTTGAGGGCGGTAGGCAGATAGTAGTTCATAAACTTTTGCAGCTGCGCCTTTTTGTCCGGGTCCTTCTGTGCCAGCGCAAAGATACGCTCGCTGACCTCCTCCAGCCGGGAGATCTTCTGGCTCATCACCGGGTCAGGAATGGCATCGTTCACTTCCCGCAGCTGGCGCAGCAGTGCAGCGTACTCGTCCTCTGCGGCGGGCTGGGGCTTGGGTGCCGGAGCGGGTGCGGACTTTTTCGGCTGCGGTGCTGCGCCCCGCACCACCAGCGTGTCGGTGCGGTTGTCAATGTAGGCGTCTGCGCCGAAGTATCCGTGCTCGATGGCGCTTTTCACAGCAAGACGTCCCCGGGTGGCATCCACCCCGGCGGCGGCAAACAGCTCCGGCAAAGAGATATTATCCCGCTCGCCTACCACCTTATCCAGCAGCCGCTCCAGCTTGCGGGTGCTCTTCATCCGCAGGCCGGTCAGCAGTGCACCGCCGCCGCCAATGACCATGGCGATATTCGAGAACAGGCCGCTGAAGCCCGGGTAAAACCGCCAGATCTCCAGGACGTCCACCGCATTCGTCACGCCGGCAAGCAGAAAGACCGCACCCATGATGGTGCAGAGGGTGGCAATATTCTTGTGCCATTGCTTGGCGCTTTTCTGCGCCTCGGTAGGCACATCGTGTCCGTAAACAGGCTCACTCTTCCGGTCGGGCTCCGGCCCAAGGTCGGCGCGGTAGTCGCCCCGGGCGCGGGCGGCTTCCTGCTCTTCCTTCAGCATCTTATTGTCGATGCCCTTCAGGATGAACAACAGCACCCCCAACGGCCCGGACATCGCCATCACGATAAAGATGGCGATGGTGGGGATCTTTGCAAAATAATGTTTTCTCGGCTCCATGAAACAGAGTTCCTTTCCGCAATAAAAATAAAAGACCGTGTTCCACTCTATTATAGCGGAACGCGGTCGTTTTGTTAAGGGGTAATCCATGCGGGCGGCAGGGGAGTAAGTCTGCTCCCGCGGGGAGAGATCACTTCATCAGGCTGCACACGGCCTCAGCATAAGCGGTGGGGTCGTCCACAGGCAGACCCTCGATGAGCTGGGCCTGTGCGTACAGCAGGGCGCTGTACTTGTTGATTTTGTCGGTGTCACCGGCCTCCTGTGCGGCCTTGAGCACGGCGAACACGGGGTGGTTGGCGTTCAGCTCCAGCACCTTGTCGCTCTTCACGCCCTCGCTGCCGGGCTGCTTGGACAGCACCTTTTCCATCTCGATGGACAGCGGGCCGTCGGCGCTCAGGCAGACGGGGTGATCCTTCAGGCGGGTGGAGACCTTGACTTCCTTCACCTTGCCGTCCAGAGCAGTCTTCATGGCGTCGAACAGGTCCTTGTTCTCGGCGGTGGCATCCTCGGCGGCCTTCTTCTCTTCCTCGGTCTCAAGGCCCAGGTCACCGCTGTTGACGTTCTTGAACTCCACGGTGCCGTCCTTGCCCTCAGCATCCTTGCGGGGATAGGTGCGCAGGATCTGCAGGCAGAACTCGTCCACGTCCTCGGTCAGCAGCAGCACGTCGTAGCCCTTGCCCAGCACCAGCTCGGTGGAGGGCAGCTTGGCCAGACGGTCGGAGGAGTCACCGGCGGCGAAGTAGATGTACTTCTGCTCGGCGGGCATCTTGTCCACATACTCCTGCAGGGTGACCATCTTCTGCTCCTTGGCGGACCAGAACAGCAGCAGGTCGCGCAGCAGCTCGGCGTGCATGCCGTAGTCGGAGTAGGCACCGAACTTGATCTGACGGCCGAACTCCTTCCAAAACTCCTCGTACTTTGTGCGGTCGTTGGCCAGCATGGCGTGCAGCTCGTTCTTGATCTTCTTTTCCAGAGCGTTGTGGATCAGCTTGAGCTGGTTGTCCTTCTGCAGCATCTCACGGCTGATGTTCAGGCTCAGGTCCTGGCTGTCCACGATGCCCTTGACGAAGCTGAAATAGTCGGGCAGCAGGTCGGCGCACTTTTCCATGATCAGCACACCGGAAGCGTACAGGGCCAGACCCTTCTCGTACTCCTTGGTGTAGAAGTCGTAGGGGCGGTGGCTGGGCACGAACAGCAGGGCGTTGTAGTTGGCAGTGCCCTCGGTGCGGCTCACGATGACCCGGGCGGGGTCGGCATAGTCGCCGAACTTGTCCTTATAGAAGGCGTTGTATTCCTCATCGGTCACTTCGCTCTTCTGCTTCTTCCAGATGGGGATCATGCTGTTCAGGGTCTCCAGCTCGGTGTAGGTCTCCCACTCGGGCTTGTAGTCCTCGGGCTTGGGGTCCGGTTCCGGCTTCTGGCGGCTCTTTTCGCGCTCCATCTGGATGGGATAGCGCACATAGTCGCTGTATTTCTTCACGATGGCCACGATGCCGTACTCATCCAGGAAGTTGTCGTAGTGGTCGGTCTCGGTGTCGGGCTTGATGTGCAGGATGATCTGGGTACCAGCAGTGTCCTTCTCGGCGGGGGTCATCTCGTAGCCGTCCACACCGGAGGACTCCCACTGCCAGGCCTCGTCCGAGCCGTAGGCCTTGGAGATGACGGTGACCTTGTCGGCCACCATGAAGGAGGAGTAGAAGCCGACGCCGAACTGGCCGATGATGTCGATGTTCTCGTCCTTGTTGTCCTGCTTGAAGTCCAGCGAACCGGAGTGGGCGATGGTACCCAGGTTCTCTTCCAGCTCCGCTTTGGTCATGCCGATGCCGTTGTCCTCCACGGTGAGGATGCGGTTTTCCTTGTCGCGGGTAATCAGGATGCGGAAATCGCTCTTGTTCATGCCCACGGAGGTGTCGGTCAGGCTCTTATAATACAGCTTGTCGATGGCGTCCGAGGCGTTGGAGATCAGCTCCCGCAGGAAAATTTCCTTGTTGGTGTAGATGGAGTTGATCATCATATCCATCAGCTTTTTGCTCTCTGCCTGAAATTCTTTCTTGGCCATAGTACAAAACCTCTTTTTTTATCTGGATTCAGTGCAAGCACTCGACGCAAGAAACTGCCGTCGAATACTTAGCACTCATAACTTTCGAGTGCTAATATACACCGCTTTGCCGCAAAAATCAAGGGCTTTCATAAAAAGTTTAAAAATGCCCCGGTTTGTGCTATAATAAACCCCAAAGGATGTGAAATCATGGCAAAACAGGGCGAGGCAGCCTACGCCTATTTTTTAAAAGGATATAACTGCAGTCAGAGCGTGGTGGCGGCATTTGCGCCGCAGCTGGGGCTTTCCGAGGAGATGGCCCTGCGCATGAGCGCCGGGTTCGGGGCAGGCATTGGCCGGATGCGGGAAGTGTGCGGCGCGTTCTGCGGGGTGGTCACGGTGCTGAGCCTGGTCTACGCCGACCCGGCGGACCCCCAGGACAAATCCCGGATGTATGCCCTCGTGCAGGAGGCAGCCCGGCTGTACCGTGCCCGCAACGGCGGGGACAGTATTATCTGCCGGGAACTGCTGGCAAAGGCCGGGGCGGCCCCTTCCGGCGGCACGAAGGCCGAGGCCCGCACGGTGGACTACTACAAAAAGCGGCCCTGCCCGGAGCTGTGCCGGATGTGCGCAGACCTGTGCGCGGAATTCATCGCGGCTCACCCGGAGGGCCGCTGCGGCGTGTATAAGGAGGATGTGTGATGCAGCTGAAACAGCTGGACCTGCCCGGCGGCGGGCTTCTGACGGTGTACCTGCGCGACTGCGTGGAGACGATGCCGCTGGCCATGGAACGGCCGCTGGTGCTGGTGGTGCCGGGCGGCGGCTACACCCATCTAAGCGCCCGCGAGGGCGACCCCGTGGCCCTGCAGTTTGCGGCGGCGGGCTACCACACCGCAGTGCTGCGCTACGCCATCTGTGATGAGGCGAAAAACTGCCTGCCCCTGCGGCAGCTGGCGGCGGCCATCGGCCTTGTGCGGCAGAATGCGGCCCAGTGGCATGTGCTGCCGGATAAAATTGCGGTGTGCGGCTTTTCGGCGGGCGGGCATCTGGCCCTTTCCGGGGCCGTGCTGGCGGTGCCGGGCCTGCCGGACCCGCCCCGCCCGGATGCGGTGATTTTGGGCTACCCGGTCATCACGGCCGGGCAGTACGCCCACCGGGGCAGCTTTGTGCAGCTGGCCGGGGAGGACCCCGCGGCGCAGCAGGCGTTCTCGCTGGAGGACAAGATCACGCCCCGCACCCCGCCGGTGTTCGTCTGGCACACCATGGAGGACGAGACGGTCCCGGTGGAGAACACCCTGCTGCTGGTCAGCGCCCTGCACCGGGCCGGGGTGCCGTGCGAGGCGCATCTGTTTGAAAAGGGCTGCCACGGCACCAGCCTGAGCACCGCCGAGGTGAACCACCCCAGCGCCCACCGCAGCCGCTGGCTGACCCTTGCCCGCGAGTGGCTGGATGACACCTTTGATTTCCATCTGGGCACGGGGGAGACGGGCGGTTAAACGCCGTCTGTTTTTCGCGTGCCTGCAAAAAATTCACAAATATTCCGTTGACTTGTACGGCCCAAAACCGTATACTGGTCAGCGGAAACAAACAGGAAGAAGGAACGACCAATGGTTATGGATGATCCCACTCTGCCGCGCATCAAGGTGCGCGACCTTTTGATGCAGGCTTTTCTCACCGGCTGGACCCGGTCGGACAAAGCCGTTTCCCAGGACGAATATCTGCAAAGCTCCATTCAGGTGATCGAGATGCTCCAGGTGGAGCCGGAGAACCTGTATGCCGAGGAGGGCCTCGGCCTGCCGGACGGCGAAGAGGTGGACCACCTCGACGACCTTCTGCGCGCCGACGGCGTGTGGCTGTACTACGGTGTGGAAGCCGAGAACTTCTTCCTGATCCAGTGGTACCCGGATGAGGTGTCTGCCAACGCAAAGCTGGCCCAGCTGGAAGAACTGGGCGACGGCAAGCAGTATCTGGTGGACCTGACCCTGAAGCGGGAGAATCCCTCGCAGGCCGAAAACTTCGGCAACTCCAACCCGGTGCAGCTCCGCTCCTGATCATTTTTTGCCGCCCTCACGGCGGAAAGGGGAGAACGCCCATGCAGCTTTCTACGACCGAACACGAACAGCTTTATGCCATTTTGCAGCAATACGATGAGAACCCCCAGGTGCAGCGCATGCGGGAGTTTATCCAGCACGGCGATGTGACCACCTACCAGCACTGCAAGAACGTGGTGCGGGTGAGCTTCTGGATCAACCGGCGGCTGCACCTGCACGCCGACGAGACCTCGCTGGCGGTGGGGGCCTTCCTGCACGATTTTTACCTCTACGACTGGCACAAGCGCAGCACCTTCCACGGCCTGCGCCGCCTGTTCGAGATGCACGGCTTTTCGCACCCGGGCTATGCCTGCGTGAACGCCCAGCGGGTGTTCCACATCACCAAAAAGGAGCAGGACATCATCGCCAGCCACATGTGGCCGCTCACCTTCCGCCATGTGCCCACCTGCCGCGAGGCCTTCATCGTGTGCCTGGCCGACAAGTATTGCGCCGTGGTGGAAAGCATGTTCCGCCGCAGCCGCGTGGCCGCCGCCTGCAGCGCCGACGGTGAGGACACCGTGTGGTGACCGAACCCTGCCCCACACCGCAAAAAGCCTGCCGCTGGCGGTGGCCCGGACTGGGCTTGTGGGATCTGCCTGCACTCTGCACCCTGTTTTGAGGTTCTGCGTGCCGCATACATATCCGGCATGTAAAACTGATATCAACCGCGCCGCAAAAATGCATTATAATGGGGTGCGGAAAGAGGGTGTATGTATGAAAACAAGTCATCACGGGCAAATGTCCGAATCCTTTCTCACCGCCGTGTTCCTTTCACTGTCCGGCGGCCTGCAGGACGCCTATACCTACCTGTTCCGGGGCAAAGTGTTTGCCAACGCACAGACCGGCAATATCGTGCTGCTCAGCGCCAACCTGATGGATGGCAACTGGGAGCGGGTGCTGCATTATCTGGTGCCGTTGTGCGCCTTTGCGCTGGGGGTGCTCACCGCCGAAAAAATGCGGGAGCGCTTCCGGGAGATGCGCACGCTCCACTGGCGGCAGCTGGTGGTGCTGGGCGAAGGGCTGCTGCTGTTCCTCGTGGGCTTTCTGCCGCAGGAGCAGAACCTGCTGGCCAACGCCATCGTCTCGTTTGCCTGCGCCATGCAGGTGCAGGCTTTCCGCAAGGTGAACGGCTACGCCTTTGCCAGCACCATGTGCATCGGTGACCTGCGCAGCGGCGTGGAGGCGTTGTGCATCTGGCGCAAGACCCACGAACCGCAGGCCAGGGACCGGATGCTGCGGTACTTTGGCATCATCCTGCTGTTTGCCATCGGGGCCGGCATCGGCAGCCGGAGCGCTGCGCTGCTGGGCGGCCGGGCCATCTGGATCTGCTGCGGCTTTCTGCTGGTCAGCTTTGCGCTGATGTTCATCCGGGAAGATCTGGAAGAGAACCCCGTCATCGAAAAAGACCTGACCGAGATCCGGCAGGAAACGCGGGAGATCAACCATGCCCTGAAACAGGAGCTGCAGGAAGAGCACCGGGAGCTGAAAGAAAGCACCGAACCGCGTAAGAAGTAACAAAAAACCAGAAAGTGCCAGTGCACAGGATTTGTGCACTGGCACTTTCTTTATGGAAAAAACATCATGCATGCCGTGCCGTCGTCTGGGTGATCATCTGCTGGAACTTCCGGGCCGCCGTGTTCAGCGGGCGGTGGTGGTCGTAGACCAGGCAGATGGAGCGGGAGGGGATGATCTCCTGCAAATGCAGCTGGACGATCTCGCCGCGCTGCAGCGGCTCCCGGGCCATGGGTTCCGGCACAAAGGCAAGGCCCAGCTCGCTTTTTACCAGCGTGAGCATCTGGTCGGTGGTGGCGGCCTCGGTGTCGGGCTTGAGCACGGCGTCGTGGTCCAGGAACAGCTGCCGGTAAAAGCTGCGGGTCATGCTCTCGTCGCTCAGCGAGATCAGCGGGTAGTTGGTCAGTTCCTTCAGGGAAAGATTCTGGCTGGCCAGTGCGGTAAAGGTCTTTCCGCCCACCAGCACCTCATAAAAGGACTTCAGCTCCACCATTTTCAGCCCGGGCTCCACCTCGGCTGGCGTGGATACGATGGCAAAATCCACCTCGCCGTTCTTCACGGCCTGCACCGCCTGCGGGGTGGAGTGGTTCGAGATGCGCAGCCGGATGCCGGGGAAATTGTTGTGGAAGGCCCGCAGCTTCTCGGAAAGATAGATGTTCAGGGCCGTCTCGGTGGCGCTGATGCTGATGGCACCGTGCTCCAGTGTGGCGCTGGCGCTCAGTTCCTCTTCGGCGTCCTGGATCTGCACCGCCGCCGATGCGATGCGGGAATAGAGCATCTCGCCTTCCGGGGTCAGGGTCACGCCCCGGTTGGAGCGGATGAACAGCACGCAGTTCAGCTGGCTTTCCAGCCGGTTCATCGAGTGGGTGATGTTGGGCTGGTTGTTGCCCAGCACCCGCGCGGCCTTGGTAAAATTCTGATACTTCGCCACATAATAGAAGATCTTGTAGTATTCCCAGTCCACATACATGGGCATCTGCCTCCATTCATATCAAATTTACATTGCAGCCATGTGGAAGATACGTTTTACACATTCTTCCTCTGCTCGTATAATAGCACTGCAATCTGAAATTGCAAGAGGGAAATCCAAAAGTATCGTAAAGTGGTATGGGAAAAGAAGGTAAATGAAGTATTATGCTGACTGCAGTAACTGGAATCAATTGGGGCGATGAGGGCAAGGGCCGCGTCATCGACCTGCTGGCAGAACACGCCGACGTGGTGGCCCGCTATCAGGGCGGCAACAATGCCGGGCACACCGTCGTCACAGAGCAGGGCAAGTTCATCCTGAACCTGCTGCCCTCCGGCATCCTCCACCCGGAGGTGACCTGTGTGCTGGGTGCGGGCATGGTCATCGACCTGGACCATCTGGCCGGGGAGATGGACGCCATCGAGGCGCGCGGCATCACCGTCGGCCCGGAGAACCTGAAACTCTCTGACAAGGCCACCATCTCCATGCCGTGGCACAAGGTGCAGGACGGTCTGGAAGAGGACCGTCTGGCCAAGAAGGGCAGTGCGTTCGGCTCCACCCGCCGCGGCATCGCCTATGCCTACAGCGACAAATACCGCAAAAAGACCTTGCGTCTGGGCGACCTGCTCCATCTGGACGAAAAGCGGGTGCAGGACCGCCTGCACATGATCCTGGAATCCAAGAATCTGGAGCTGGCGGGCTGCTATCATCAGGAGCCCATGAGCTACGACGCCCTGCTGGAGTGGTGCCGGGTGCAGGCCGGGCAGTTTGCTCCGTACATCTGCGATGTGGGGGCCTTCCTGCAGCAGGCCCACGACAGCGGCAAGCGCATCGTGCTGGAAGCCCAGCTGGGTGCCATGCGGGACATCGACTACGGCATCTTTCCGTTCACGTCCAGCTCCAATACGCTGGCGGCCTATGCACCGCTGGGGGCAGGCATCCCCAACTGCAAGCTGGACCATGTGGTGGGCGTGCTGAAAGCCTACTCCACCTGCGTGGGTGCCGGACCCTTTGCGGCCGAGAACGCCATGGGCGAAGTGTGGAACGAGCAGCTGCGCAAGGCAGGCGGCGAGTACGGCGCCGCCACCGGCCGCCCGCGCCGGGTGGGCCCCTTTGACTGTGTGGCCAGCCGCTATGGCCTTGCCATGCAGGGTGCCGACAAGATCGCCCTGACCAAGCTGGACGTGCTCAGCAGCCTGAAAGAGATCCCGGTCATCACCGGTTACAAGCTGGACGGCGTGGAGGTCCCCGCCTTCGACCCGCTGTCCGACCTGGACCGTGTGGAGCCGGTGGTCACCATGCTGCCCGGCTGGGAGCAGGATATTTCCGGCTGCACCCGCTGGGACGAGCTTCCCGAAGCAGCAAAGAACTATGTGCAGTTCCTGGAAAAGCAGCTGGACCATGAGATCCAGTTCGTTTCCACCGGTGCCGAGCGCGAGAAGTTCGTGCTGAAAGGAGCATGGCTGTGAGACATTTTATTGAACCGAACAGCTTTTCACGGAACGAGCAGCTGGCCCTGCTGGATCTTGCCGACCGGATGGAAGCAAACCCCGCACCCTACGCCCATCTGTGCGACGGGCGCATCCTGGCCACCCTGTTCTATGAGCCATCCACCCGCACCCGGCTTTCTTTCGAGTCGGCCATGCTGCGGCTGGGCGGCAAAACGCTGGGCTTTGCAGGGGCACAGCTTTCTTCCGCCAGCAAGGGCGAGACGGTGGAGGACACCGCCCGCGTGGTGAGCAACTACGCCGACGTCATCGCCATGCGCCACCCCAAGGAGGGGGCTCCGCTCCAGGCGTCCCGGTATGCCCGCGTGCCGGTCATCAATGCAGGCGATGGCGGCCACGCGCACCCCTCCCAGACCATGATCGACCTGATGACCATCCGTCAGCGCAAGGGGCGGCTGGATCATTTGACCATCGGTTTCTGCGGCGACCTCAAGTTCGGCCGGACGGTCCACTCCCTGACCGCCGCGCTGAGCCAGTTTGAGGGCAACCGCTTTGTGTTCATCTCGCCGGAGGACCTGCGCCTGCCCCGCTACGTCAAGACCGAATCGCTGGAGCCCACCCATCAGGTCTACACCGAGACCGATGATCTGGAAGCGGAACTGCCCCATCTGGATGTGCTGTACATGACCCGCATCCAGCAGGAGCGCTTCTTCAACGAGGAAGAGTATCTGCGCCTGAAGGGCTGCTACCAGCTGGACGAGGCCATGCTGCGGCTGGCCCCGGCGGATATGCCGGTGCTGCATCCGCTGCCCCGCATCGACGAGATCAGCACCGACGTGGACAACGACCCCCGCGCCGCCTACTTTGATCAGGTGCACAACGGTGTCTACATCCGCATGGCCATCATCCTGGCCCTGCTGGGCATCCCGGACCCGCTGACCGGCAAGACCGTGCTGGACCACTGAATACAACCAAAAGACAGGCCCCCGGACGACTGTAAAAAAGCCATCCGTGAGGTGAAATTCCGTCTTGTCCTCCCCGGCGGGAAGGGCTATAATAGGAGCGATAAAATTTAAAGGAGAGTTTCCACAATGAGTTCCTCACAAGACGGTACAACATCCCCAAAATCGCTGTTTGGCTGGTATAAGGAGCACATCACCGGTGCCATCGCCTCCTTTGCCGCACTGGCCACCATGGCCGGCTGCGTGGTGCTGAAGGAAAAGATCCGGCTGGACGACTGATCGTGGAACACAGAAAAGCGTATTTTCACCTGCCCGGGCTGTTTGAGTTCTACGAGCTGTACCGGGTGTTCCTGCCGCTGTACCGGACGCACCGCGACTGGTTTTACGATTGGTGCGAGATCGGCTCCCTTTACGGTGCCCCGGCCGACTGCCTGTGGGGCGGCGGACGGACCGGCTGCAGCCAACACACCGCCCGGGAGGTGCTGGCCCTTGCGCAGGAGTACGGTATCTCGGCCCGGCTCACCTTCAGCAATTCACTGCTGCGGGAAGAGCACCTGACCGACCCTAAATGCAACGCCCTCTGCGCGCAGTTCGCGCAGGGCAGTGTGCAAAACGGCGTCATCGTGCATTCGGACCTGCTGGTGGATTATCTGCAGACGCACTACCCGGAATTATATCTGGTGTCCTCCACCACCAAGGTACTCACGGAGTTTGCACAGCTGGAAGCGGAGACCGCCCGGCCGGAGTTCCGCTATGTGGTGCCGGACTTCCGCCTGAACAAAGCCTTTGCGCAGCTGGACAGCCTGCCGCAGCCGCAGAAGGACAAGCTGGAATTTCTCTGCAACGAGTGCTGCTGGTTCGGCTGCACCGACCGGCGGCGCTGCTACGAGAACGTCAGCCGCCGGAATCTGGGCGAGCTCTGCCCGGAGCACCGCTGCACGGCCCCCGGTGCGGCGGAAGGCTACCGCTTTTCCAAAGCAATGCGGAACCCCGGCTTTATCGGAGTGGAGGACATCCGCAGCACCTACCTGCCCATGGGCTTTTCGCAGTTCAAAATTGAGGGCCGGGGCCTTGGCAGTGCGCTGGTGCTGGAATTTCTGCTGTACTATCTGACCAAACCGGAACACCAGCTGCAGGTGCGGGAAGAGATCTACCTTGACAATATGCTGGACCTGTTCTGACAACGAAAAAAGGCGCGGAGCGCTTCTGGAAAAACCAGAAGACTCTGCGCCTTTTTTGTACGGGAACAGCTTACTTTGCGGCAGGAACCGTTTCCTGTGGGGCCAGACCGGCCAGACGCTGCAGGCGGACTTTTGCAGAAATTTTTTCGGCTTTTTGTCTGCACCGCTTGACAGCTTCCGGAAAATGAATATAATAACCATATGTAATTATCGCTGATAACAATCAAGAGAGGGGAGAAACCGGTATGACGACCGAACGCATCAAGCGCATGATGGATGCCTGCTACCTGGCCCAGCGTGCCCGCAGCCTGCTGCCGCCGCTGCCAAAAGGGGTGCTGTCCTCCTACATCCAGTATCTGGACATCATCCAGCGGCTGGAAAAGCAGGGCATGCGGGTCAAGGTGTCGGACATCAGCGGGGCATTGGCCCTGCCGCGCCCCGGCGTGACCCGCACGGTCAAGGAGATGACGGCCAAGGGCTACCTGACCAAAACTGCGTCAGAAGAGGATGGCCGGGTGACCTACCTGACCATCACCGAGGCCGGGCGCAAGCTCTGGGAAATCTACGACGGCCAGTATTTTGCCGCCCTGCAGCCTGCGCTGGAGGACATCCCGGACGAGGATGCCGAGGCTATGATCCGCACCATTGAAAAGCTCTACCAGGTCATGAGCGAGAGGAGAGGGAAACTATGAGAGATGACAAGACCGATTTTACGCAGGGCAGCATCCTGAAAAAGCTGTCCTGGTTCATGCTGCCCGTTCTGGGCGCTCTGGTGCTGCAGGCGGCCTATGGTGCCGTGGACCTGCTGGTGGTGGGGCGCTTTGGCACCACCACCGGCCTGTCGGGCGTGTCCACCGGCAGCCAGGTGCTCAACCTGGTCACCTTTGTGGTCACCCAGCTGGCCATGGGCATCACGGTGCTCATCGCCCGCTATCTGGGGGAGAAAAAGCCGGACCTCATCGGCCCGGTCATCGGCGGCGCGGCGGTGGTGTTTGCCATCCTGTCGGCGGTGCTGTTCGTGGGCATGGTGGTGTTTGCCCGCCCCATCGCGGTGCTGATGCAGGCCCCGGCGGAAGCGGTGGACCTGACCGCCAGCTATGTGCGCATCTGCGGCGCGGGCATCTTCTTCATCGTGGCCTATAACCTGCTGTCCGCCATCTTCCGCGGCCTGGGCGACAGCAAGTCGCCGCTGCTGTTCGTGCTGGTGGCCTGTGTGGTCAATATTGTGGGCGACCTGGCACTGGTGGCCGGTCTGCATCTGGATGCGGCCGGTGCCGCCATCGCCACAGTGGCCGCCCAGGCGGTCAGCGTGGTGTGCGCCATCTTCATGCTGCTCAAAAAGGACCTGCCTTTCAAGCTGAAGAAGGCGGACTTCCGGCTGAACCCGCAGTGCCGCAAGTTCCTGGGCATCGGCCTGCCGCTGGCGCTGCAGGAGTTCCTCACCCAGTTCTCCTTCCTGGCCCTGTGCGCCTTTGTCAACCGGCTGGGTCTGGAAGCATCCTCCGGTTACGGTGTGGCCTGCAAAATCGTCAACTTTGCCATGCTGATCCCCAGCGCTCTGATGCAGTCCATGGCGTCATTTGTGTCGCAGAACGTGGGTGCCGGGAAGCACAAGCGTGCCCGGCAGGCCATGTTCACCGGCATGGGCGTGGGTCTGGCCTTCGGTGCGGCGGTGTTTGCCCTCGTCATGCTGCAGGGTGATGTGCTGGCGGGCATCTTCACGACGGACGCCGACGTGGTGGCCAACGCCTACGCCTACCTCAAGGGCTTTGCACCGGAAACGCTGGCCACGGCCATTCTGTTCACCATGCTGGGTTACTTCAACGGCAATGGCAAGACGCTGTTCGTCATGGCGCAGGGCCTGATCCAGACCCTGCTGGTGCGCCTGCCCATGGCCTACTTCATGAGCATCCAGCCCAACGCCAGCCTGACCAACATCGGTCTGGCCGCGCCTACCTCCACGGTGGTGGGTGTCTGCCTGAGCATTGGCTGTTACCTCTATATGAACCGCAGCCGCGCACGGCAGCAGGCATAACAACGCAAACGGGGCACTGTACCACCCGGTACAGTGCTCTTTTTTGCTCGCAGCAAAGAACCTTTGCCATGGAAAAAATCAGCGCCAAAAAGTCCGGCAAGTTCACAAAATGTTTAACTTTTGGAGCGGAAAATACTATTTTTTTCGTGTAAAATAAAGGCTCCAGATTGAATGTGCCGACAATTTGGTTTATAATGACCTTGTATGCAAACTGTGAGGATGATTTGTTACCGAACAATTTTCGGCAGTCAAAACTGAACCGTCTGTGTGCAGGGCGTGCCCCGGCAGACGATGCCTTAGGAGGAAAAACAACGTGAGAGTAGGTCTTGACATCGGCAGCACCACCATCAAGTGCGTGGTGCTGGATGAGCAGGATACCCTGCTGTATTCTACATACGAACGACATTATAGTCATATTCTGGAAAAGGCGCAGGAGCTGCTGCGCCGCATTGACGCCGAGCAGCTGCACGGGCAGAAAGCACTGCTGAGCATTTCCGGCTCGGCGGGCATGGGTCTGGCTGACAGCTGCGGCGTGCCCTTCGTGCAGGAGGTGTTCTCCACCCGCGTGGCGGTCAAACGCTTTGTGCCCGCCACCGACTGCGTCATTGAGCTGGGCGGCGAGGATGCCAAGATCCTGTTTCTGACCAACGGCACCGAAGTGCGCATGAACGGCAGCTGTGCCGGCGGCACGGGTGCTTTCATCGACCAGATGGCCACCCTGCTCAAGATGAGCGCCGACGAAATGAACAAGGCCGCCGAGCAGGCCCGGCGCACCTACACCATCGCTTCCCGCTGCGGCGTGTTTGCCAAGAGCGACGTGCAGCCCCTGATCAATCAGGGTGCCCGCACCGAGGACATTGCCGCCAGCATCTACAAGGCCGTGGTCAACCAGACCATTGCGGGTCTGGCACAGGGCCGCCCCATCAAGGGCAACATCCTGTATCTGGGCGGGCCGCTCACCTTCAGCACCGTGCTGCGCAAGAGCTTTGACGAGGCGCTGGGCGTGACCGGTACCTGCCCGGAAAACAGCCTGCTGTATGTGGCACTGGGTGCCGCCCTGTATGCGGACAAATCCTTTGTGCTCACCGATGTGGCCGACGCACTGGACAAGTATGCCGCCACGGCCACCTATGCCAGCGAGCCGCCGCTGTTTGCCAACAAGCAGGAGTACGAGGAATTCCACGCCCGGCACATGTCCCACAGCGTGCCGCATGTGCCGTTCAGTGCCCACTGCGGCCCGGTGCACATCGGCATCGACTCCGGCTCCACCACCGTCAAGCTGGTGGTGGTGGACGAAAAGAGCCAGATCCTGTACACCAACTATCAGCCCAATCTCGGCAACCCGCTGCCCCTCATCCGGGAGCAGCTGCTCAAGATCTACAAGGAACACCCCGGCCTGCAGGTGGCCAGCGTGACCACCACCGGCTACGGCGAAGAGCTGGTGAAGAACGCCTTCCGCTGTGATTACGGTCTGGTGGAAACGGTGGCCCACTTCACCGCCGCCAAGTACTTCATGCCGGATGTGGACTTCATCATCGACATCGGCGGCCAGGATATGAAGTGCTTCAAGATCGAGGATGGTGCCATCAGCAACATCTTCCTGAACGAAGCCTGTTCTTCCGGCTGCGGCAGCTTTTTGCAGACCTTCGCCCAGGCCCTGGGTTATGACGTCAAGGAGTTTGCCGCTCTGGGTCTGTTTGCGGACCGCCCGGTGGACCTGGGCAGCCGCTGCACCGTGTTCATGAACAGCTCGGTGAAGCAGGCCCAGAAGGACGGTGCCAGCATCGAGAACATCTCGGCCGGTCTGTCCATCAGCGTGGTCAAGAACGCACTGTACAAGGTCATCCGCGCGTCCAGCCCCGAAGAACTGGGCCGCAAGATCGTGGTGCAGGGCGGTACCTTTTATAATGAAGCCGTGCTCCGCGCCTTTGAAAAAGAGATGGGCGTGGAGGTCATCCGCCCGGACATTGCCGGCCTGATGGGTGCTTACGGTGCGGCCCTGTATGGTCTGCGCCAGAGCAGCAAGGCCCACCGTACCGCCTCCGGCATGATGAGCCAGCAGGAGCTGGAAGCCTTTGAACAGAAGGTGGTCAGCGTGAAGTGCGGCGGCTGCGGCAACCACTGCCAGCTCACCGTCAACACCTTTGCGGATGGCCGCAAGTACATTTCCGGCAACCGCTGCGACAAGCCCGTTACCGGCAAGAGCGCCGACAACAGCCTGAACCTGTACGCCTACAAGCAGGAGTTGTTGGCCAGCTACCAGCCGGTGCCCGGCAAGCGCGGTTCCATCGGCATCCCGCTGTGCCTGGGCTTCTACGAGCTGCTGCCCTTCTGGTGGGCCTTCTGGACCAAACTGGGCTTTGCGGTGCACACCAGCCCGGTGTCCAGCCGCGGGCTGTATCTGGCCGGACAGGCCACCATCCCCAGCGATACGGCCTGCTTCCCGGCAAAGTTGAGCCACGGTCACATCAAGGCCCTGAGCCAGATGGAGCTGGACGCCATCTTCTACCCCTGCCTGACCTACAACGTGGACGAGGGCCTGGGCGACAACCATTACAACTGCCCGGTGGTGGCCTATTACCCGGAAGTTCTGGCCGGCAACTGCCCGGAGCTGGAGGGCAAAAAGTTCATCTATGATTATGTGGGCATCCACCGCCCCAAGGACTTTGTGCACAAGATGGCCAAGACCGTGCTGCCCAAGTATTTTGGCGGCATCTCCGAGAAGGAAGTGCAGGAAGCCGCCGACGCCGCTTACGCCGAGTACGAGGCCCATATGGCCAAAATCCGCGTGAAGGGCAGCGAGATCATCGACGAGGCACGCCGTCAGGGCAAGCGCATCATCGTGCTGGCGGGCCGCCCCTACCATGTGGACCCGGAGGTCAACCACGGCATCGACCGTCTGATCACCCGCCACGGGGCTGCCGTCGTCACCGAGGACAGCATCTCCAACCGGGTGCAGAAGTTCCCCACCAGTGTGCTGAACCAGTGGACCTACCACAGCCGCCTGTATGCCGCCGCCAAGTACTGCACCACCCAGAAGGATATGGATCTGGTGCAGCTGGTGTCCTTCGGCTGCGGCGTGGATGCCATCACCACCGACGAGACCCGCGAGATCCTGCAGGCAGGCGGCAAGCTGTACACCCAGCTCAAGATCGACGAGATCACCAACCTGGGTGCGGTGAACATCCGCCTGCGCAGTCTGTTTGCCGCGCTGGACGAGCGCGACGAGGTGGCCGAGGAAAAGGCCGCCGCCAAGGCAGAAGCCTGAGAACATAGGAGGAACCTATGGAATACAATTATCCCAAATTCACCCCGGAGATGAAGAAAACGCATACCATCCTCATCCCCAACATGGCCATTACCCAGTTCCGCCTGCTGGAGTACGCCCTGCGCTACGACGGCTACAAGTGCGAGATCCTGGGCAACTGCGGCAGTGCCGTGGCACAGCTGGGCCTGAAATATGTCCACAACGATACCTGCTATCCGGCCCTGCTGGTCATTGGCCAGTTCCTGGACGCGCTGAACAGCGGCAAATATGATCTGGATCACACCGCGCTGCTCATCACCCAGACCGGCGGCGGCTGCCGTGCTTCCAACTACATCCATCTGCTGCGCAAGGCACTGGTCAAGGCCGGTTACCCGCAGATCCCGGTGGCCAGCCTGAACTTTTCCGGTCTGGAAAAGGACAGCGGCTTCCAGATGACCATCCCGCTGGCCCGCCGCGCACTGGCCTGCATCTTCTACGGTGACATGCTGTGCGCCCTGCGCAATCAGGTGGCCCCCTATGAGAACGAGAAGGGTGCTGCCGACAAGATGGTGGACCTGTGGGTCACCCGTCTGGGCCGGGTCCTGCTGGCCGGCAAGGGCTACACCGCCAAGGAGATGAAGCGCACCTTCCCGCTCATTGCAGCCGACTTTGCCAACATCCCGGTCACCCGGGTGCCCAAGGTCAAGGTGGGCGTGGTCGGTGAGATCTACGTCAAGTACAGCCCGCTGGGCAACAACGACCTGCAGAAGTTCCTGGAAAGCCAGGACTGCGAGGTGAACTTCCCCGGCCTGATGGGCTTTGTGCAGTACTGCGCCTTCAACATGGGCGAGGATCACATCCTGTACGGCGGCAAGCTGGCCGTGAAGGTGGGCATCGACCAGTTCCTGAACTGGCTGGACAGCATCGAGCGTGCCATGCTCAAGGCCGAGAGCAATGCCGGGTTCTACGCCCCCGGCCCCTTCAAGGAACTGGTGGAAAAGCCCAAGGGCATCATTTCGCTGGGTGCCAAGATGGGCGAGGGCTGGCTGCTGACCGCCGAGATGATCGAGCTGGTGCAGGGCGGCTACGGCAACATCGTGTGTGCCCAGCCCTTCGGCTGCCTGCCCAACCA
>OOCB01000461.1_pt1 | contig 66409 bp, 56 predicted proteins | sample 1671351 | NCBI WGS metagenome assembly OOCB01 (sample SAMN06348148, study PRJEB24527) | human gut metagenome | biome: human gut; feature: ankylosing spondylitis patient; material: feces | host: Homo sapiens | place: China | collected 2015-10 | reverse complement strand
ATTAAAGAATAAGAATATTAAAAATATAGTATCATTTAAATATTCTTTAAATATAAGATTTAAATGTTCCTTTTTTTATTTTGTTAACATAATCAAGAGCCATTATGTGTGATAGTGTATTCTAAAAAAAATGGTTATTTATATTTATTGACTAGTTCATATTATAAATTATTTACATAGTATATTTGATATAAGTATATTATAGAGTAAAAACTAATAATATTATGTAATTGATTGATCTTAATATATAATATAAAATTATTCTAAAGTATATGTTGATGAATTTGTTTTATATTAAAAAATCTTATTTTAGAGTGGTATTTAATATTAAGGATAGATAAAATTACTGATTACACAAATATACCATTATATAAGAATAATAGACACAAATGATATTTATTTGAAATGATATTAGCTTATAGATTATCAAAATCCACTATTGAGCAAGAATAAGAAATGTATTGGGCTGATCCTTTTCTGTGTTAATTAGGTTCTTATGCTAAAATATTAAGGAATAGATATATTGATTATTAGTTTAGACTATATATAAAATAGAATATAAAAGTCGTTACGCTTAATATACTATATTATAATAGGGTGATATTTCAAAATATGGTGTCTTGATTTAAAAAAAACGATTTTTTTCTCAAAAAAAGACCGGTTTGCTTTGCTAATTTAATAATTATATCTACATTTGCACCGATGTTTAACGTCTCTTGTGTAGAGATGTAAACATTAAAAAATGTTACATGTTGCCTATTCTATTGTAAATAAAGAGTGTTTTTAGTTTTATTGGCGAATAAAATGAATACTTGACCTTGACTCTCTTTATTGGATTAGAATAGGCAATTGTTTTGTATCGGGAAGGTAAAAAGTAGACAGAGTATAGCGCAAATAAATATAATTTGTTAATTTTGTGTGAATTTCAATCTAACCTTTTTATTATATGAGAAACTTATTGTGGAGAATCATTGGAGTTATTGGTTTTTGTTGGTGTGTATTAGCTGGATATGCGCAACGGATTTCTGATCGTGCTGCGGTATATGAAGGAGAATGTATGGCAGATGAAGGGGCTTGGTGTTGGTTTGCTGATCCGCGTGCTATTCATTATGAAAGTCCAGCGGGAGATATAAACAGAAGTTATATTGGGTATATAGATGTGCACGGGAATATTAAAGCCGTGCAGTATGATTTCTTGTCGGGTGAACGAAAAGAAGTGTTGATTCGTTCTTACTTTCAGCCGGATGATCATAATAATCCTACTTTTTTGGTATTGCCTGACGGGCGAATTATGATTTTCTATTCGCGGCATACAGATGAACCCTGTTTTTATTATAGGATATCCCGTCTTCCTGGCGATGTTACAGTTTTGGGAGAAGAGCATAAACTGGTGACTAAGGATAATACAACATATCCTTCTCCTTTTATTCTTTCTGATGACCCCGAGCACATTTATTTGTGTTGGAGAGGGATTAACTGGCATCCGACGATTGCCAGGTTGACTATGCCGGATGAAAATGATAATGTTGAATTTGATTGGGGGCCATATCAGATGGTTCAGTCATCCGGAGCACGTCCTTATGCAAAGTATCAGTCTAATGGCAAGGATAAGATTATGTTGACCTATACAACTGGTCATCCTGATAATGAACAACCTAACTGGCTTTACTTTAATTATGTCAATATTAATACGTTGCAGCTTGAGGATGTGAAAGGGAATGTCTTGTCCGATATAGCAGCCGGGCCTTTACGTGTGAATAAAACGGAAGAATATCTCAGTAAGAATCCTGTGACCGTTGTTGATCATACACCGGGGATGCGTGATTGGGTTTGGCAGATCGTGTCTGATAAAAACGGATATCCGGTTATAGCGATGGTGAAGATTAGTGATGATAAAGCCTCACATGATTATTATTATGTATATTGGGATGGAAGTAAATGGGAGAGTCGTTTCCTTGTTAATGGAGGAGGGCATTTTCATCAGACTTCGAATATTGAAAAGTGTTATAGCGCAGGAATGGCTTTAGATCCTGTTCAACCTAATGTGGTGTATTGTTCGGTGCCTGTCAATGGTGCTTTTGGTAAGATGTATGAAATTATAAAATATACGGTTAATACCGGATCGGGACAAATCGATACGGAAAGAATAACTCGTCATTCACGTAAGAATAATGTCCGGCCGTATATTTTGCCTGGTTCGGAAAAATCTCCATTGCGGTTAGTGTGGATGCATGGCGATTATTATGACTGGATTGTCAGTAACCAACGTCCGGGATATCCGACTGCTATTTATGGTGATATGATTTGGCCTGAGAGACCTTTGGCTTTGGATAGTGCTTTGATTTGTGGGAATGATTTGAAAACTTTTGTGGATGGAAAAGACCATCTGAAGATAAAGGTGGATAAAAAGTGGAAAAATTCTGCTTTCACATTGGCGGTTCGTCTGAGTCTGGCATCCGATTCTGTTGGGGGGCTACTTTGTGATGGTGGTAAATGGGCTTATGGCTTGGATGCCGAATCGTGGAAACCTTATATTCAATCTGATGAAGAACAATATAATAGTTGCAATTTATTGGGATCAGCTGATTCATGGTTGAATTATGGTCGTGGAACAAATGGCAAATGGTATCCTGCAGAGCGGTTTAAAACATTTCATTTGGTTTTGACTTATCAGAACGGAAGACTGGTAACTTATCTTAATGGGTTGATTGATCAAGTCGTAGATATGAAGGAATGTCCGTTGGGTACTATAAAAATAGGTGGATTTGAAGGTTCGGTTTCGGATTGTCGGCTTTATCATCGTGCACTGAATCAAGAAGAAATCGAATTTTTAGTTTCTGAAAGTCACGAATAATCGTTATTTTTGCAAAAAAATATAGAGAACCTTGATTTCAGTAGAAAATTTAGAAGTAGAATTTGGAGCCACCCCCTTATTTCAGGGGGTGTCTTATGTCATAAACGATAAGGATCGCATAGCGTTAGTCGGTAAGAATGGGGCTGGTAAGTCTACAATGTTGAAAATCATTGCAGGATTGCAACAGCCTACAGAAGGAACAGTAGCTGTTCCAAAAGATACCACGATAGGGTATTTGCCTCAAGTCATGATTCTGACTGATGAGCGTACTGTTATGGAAGAAGCTACTTTGGCTTTTGAGCATATACGTGAGATGCAGGAGAATCTGGATCGTTTGAATAAAGAACTTGCAGAAAGAACGGATTATGAGAGTGAAGATTATATGGCACTCGTAGACCGTTTTACTCATGAAAATGACCGTTTCCAGATGATGGGAGGTATGAATTATCAGGCTGAAATAGAGCGTACGCTGATGGGCTTGGGATTTAACCGTGAGGATTTCAACCGTCCGACGAAAGAATTCAGTGGTGGATGGCGAATGCGTATAGAATTGGCCAAATTGCTTCTGTCCCGTCCTGATGTCTTGTTGTTGGATGAGCCTACCAACCATCTTGATATTGAAAGTATTCAGTGGCTGGAGAATTTCTTGTCAACCAGAGCCAGTGCCGTAGTGCTGGTAAGTCATGACCGTGCATTTATCAATAATGTCACAAACCGTACTTTGGAAATCTCGTGCGGACGGGTTTATGATTATAAAGTCAAGTATGACGAATATGTCAGACTGCGTGCCGAACGTCGGGAACAGCAATTACGTGCTTATGAAAATCAGCAGAAGGAAATTGCTGATATTAAGGATTTTATAGAACGCTTCCGTTATAAGCCAACAAAGGCTGTGCAAGTACAAAGTCGTATCAAGCAACTTGAAAAGATGATTCCCATAGAAGTGGATGAGGTTGATAATTCTTCGCTTCATTTGAAATTTCCGCCTTCCATGCGTAGTGGTGATTATCCGGTTATATGTGAGGATGTGGAAAAGGCTTATGGTGATCATGTTGTATTTCATCATGTCAATTTGACCATCAAGCGTGGAGAAAAAGTTGCTTTTGTAGGAAAAAATGGTGAAGGAAAATCAACTCTGGTAAAATGTATTATGGGTGAAATACCCTATGATGGACATCTTAAGATCGGCCATAATGTACAGATCGGTTATTTTGCCCAAAATCAGGCTCAACTGTTGGATGGAGAATTAACCGTGTTTGATACGATTGATCGTGTGGCAAAGGGAGATATCCGTTTGAAAATAAGAGATATTCTTGGTGCCTTTATGTTTGGAGGTGAGGCTTCTGACAAGAAAGTCAAGGTCTTGTCCGGAGGAGAACGGAGCCGATTGGCCATGATCAAGCTTTTGTTGGAACCCGTCAATTTCCTCATATTGGATGAGCCAACCAATCATTTGGACATGCGCTCCAAGGATGTCCTTAAAGAGGCCATACGTGATTTTGATGGCACGGTAATCGTTGTCAGCCATGACCGGGAGTTCCTTGATGGCTTGGTGACAAAGGTTTATGAATTTGGTGGCGGACTTGTCCGTGAACATCTTGGTGGTATCTATGATTTCTTGAAAAACAAGCAGATAGATTCTTTGAATGAACTTTCTTCAAATAAGGTTCAAAAGGTACAGCCTGAAGTGGAAGAAGAAAAAAATGTCAGTCAGAGCCGTCTGACTTATGAACAACAGAAGGAGGTTCAGAAGAAAATCCGTAAAATGGAGAAAAATATCGCAGGATGTGAGGAACGGATCAATCAGCTGGAAACACAAATTGCAGCTCTGGAAGAGAAACTGACAACTCCGGAGGGTGCTGCAGATGTGTCTTTGTATGAACAACATGGACAGCTGAAAAAAACACTTGATGAGGCTGTGGAAGAATGGGAATCGTTATCGATTGAACTAGAGGAAGTTAAATCAGAATTGCAATAACGTAAAAGGTTAAAAGAACAAATAATATGAATATGAAAATGTGGTTGCCTGTTATGGCAATAATGGGCATGTCAATGCAGAGCAGTCGGGCAGAAGTGATGCCAGACAGTTTGAATTCAGGTATTAATGTTCGGAATCTGGATAAGAACGTCCGTCCGGGATCTGATTTCTATGAATTTGCCTGTGGAGGTTGGATGGCTAATAATCCTTTAAAGGCTGAATATTCCCGTTATGGTACTTTTGAAGAACTGATAGAGAATAATGCTATGCAGATCAGGGGACTGATAGAGGAATTAGCAGCAACTCCTCATCCTCAAGGCTCTCTGGAACAGAAAATAGCAGATATGTATAATTGTGTGATGGATAGCGCAGCGCTTAATAAGGCAGGCATATCTCCTATTGCAGGCCGTCTGGAACAGATAGGCCAGATTAAAGATAAAAAAGCCTTGTTTGATTATGCTATTTCTGTTTATGCTGACGGTATTCCCAATTTGTTCGGTTTTTATGTTGGGGCTGACATTAAAAACAGCAGTATGAACCTCTTGTCTGTCGTGCAGGCTGGTCTGACGTTAGGTGAGCGTGATTATTATCTTGACGAGGAGGAGGCAACGGTACGGATTCGCGAAGAGTATAAGAAATACATTGTAGATATGTTCTGCAAGTGTGGGTTTACAAAAGCTGAGGCACAAAAGAGGATGGAAGACGTGATGCGTATAGAAACGCGTATGGCTGTTCCTTCTTATGACGCGACTAAACTTCGTGATCCGGAGGCCAATTATCACAAGATGAGTTACAGCACTTTTGTTCAAGATTATGCTGACATCGACTGGAAATCCTTTTTTAAAGCAGTAGGCGTAAATGGACTTTCTGAATTAAGTGTGAGCCAGCCGGAACCTGTGCGTGAAGCAGGTAAAATATGGAAAGATGAGACACTTGACGGTTTGAAGTCTTATTGTATGTGGACTCTGATTGATGCGGCTGCACCTTATTTATCTGATGAACTCCGGGAACGTAGTTTTGCCTTTTATGGTAAGGTGATGTCTGGTCGTGAAGAAGAACAACCCAGGTGGAAACGTGCTGTGTCTGCTGTTAATGGAGGATTGGGTGAGGCCGTTGGTTGTCTTTATGTACAGAAATATTTCCCTGAGGCCGCAAAAGTGCGAATGCAGACGCTGGTTCGTAACCTTCAGAAAGCATTGGGACAACGGATCCGTGAGCAGGAATGGATGAGTGAAGAAACTCAGGCTAAGGCTATCGAAAAGTTGGATGCGTTTCATGTGAAGGTGGGATATCCTGATAAATGGAGAGATTATTCTGCATTGCAGATTGGTCATTCTTATTGGGAGAACTATATCAATTGCAACCGTTTTGAGTTGGCAAATATGATTCGCGAGAAACTGAATAAACCGGTTGATCCTGATGAGTGGTTCATGAATCCTCAGACTGTCAATGCCTATTATAATCCGACAACCAATGAAATCTGTTTTCCTGCCGGTATCCTTCAGGCACCGTTCTTTGACATGTCTGCAGATGATGCCTTCAATTACGGAGCTATTGGTGTAGTGATAGGCCATGAGATGACACACGGATTTGATGATAAAGGACGTCAGTTTGATAAAAACGGAAATCTGACAGACTGGTGGACTGCAGAAGATGGCAAGCGTTTTGAAGAGAGAGCCAAGGTATTGGAAGAATTTTTCAATCGTATAGAGGTGCTTCCGGGATTGAATGCTAATGGCCAGTTGACATTAGGTGAGAATCTGGCTGATCATGGTGGTATTATGGTGGCTTATCAGGCGTTTTTAAATGCTACGAAGGATCATCCATTGGCTGATAAGGATGGATTTACGCCGGCTCAGCGTTTCTTCCTGGCTTATGCTAACTTGTGGGCTGCCAATATCAGAGATGAAGAAATTCGCAGACGGACCAAGATAGACCCTCATTCATTGGGTAACTGGCGAGTAAACGGTACATTGCCCCATATTGATATGTGGTATGATGCATTTGGTGTGACCGATAAGGATGCTATGTTTGTACCAAAAGACAAACGAGTGTCTATATGGTAAGGAGGAGGCCGGACGGCCTCTCCTGTGCCTCCGGTTTCTATAATAAAAAAAGAGAAAGGAAATAAAATATGCCATTAAATTTACCAGATAAATTACCTGCAATAGAATTATTAAAAAAGGAAAATATTTTTGTAATTGACAGTTCGAGAGCTTCAAAGCAGGATATACGACCGTTGCGTATTGCGATATTAAATCTTATGCCGCTGAAAATTACGACGGAGACCGATCTGATACGGCTTTTGTCGAATACGCCTTTACAGATAGAGGTTTCTTTTATGAAAGTAAAGGGACATACCTCAAAAAATACTCCGATAGAACACATGAAAGCGTTTTATCGTGACTTTGAATTGATGAAGGAGGAAAAGTTTGATGGAATGATTATTACAGGGGCTCCAGTAGAACATCTTGATTATTCAGAAGTCAATTACTGGTCGGAAATTACAGAGATTTTTGACTGGGCCCGTACGCATGTCACTTCAACGCTTTTTATTTGTTGGGCTGCGCAGGCGGGACTCTATCATTATTATGGTGTTCCGAAATACAGTCTGGATAAAAAAATGTTCGGCATATTCAAACAGTATCCTTTGGATGCTCATTTGCCTATTTTCAGAGGATTTGATGATGAATTTTATATGCCGCACAGTCGTCATACGGAAGTAAGACGAGATGATATCCTGCAAGTTCCTGGTTTGGAGATTATTGCAGAATCTCCACAGTCTGGAGTCTGTATGGTGATGGCACGTGGTGGCAGAGAAATTTATGTGACAGGACATTCTGAATATTCACCTTATACATTGGATACGGAATATAAGCGGGATTTGGCAAAAGGATTACCTATTGAGATGCCTGAGAATTACTATTGCCATAATAATCCAGATGAAGGACCCTTGGTTACATGGCGTGCCCATGGCAATCTGTTGTTCTCTAACTGGTTGAATTATTATGTGTATCAGGAAACTCCTTATGATATCAGTGCAATACAATGACAGATAAGTTTCGTTATATTGAACTTCTGGCGCCTGCTAGAAATTTGGAATGTGCCATTGCAGCGGTTGATCATGGCGCAGATGCCGTTTATATTGGTGCTTCGCGTTTTGGCGCACGTTCTTCTGCGGGAAATTCGTTGGAAGATATCGCCACGCTGGTGGCTTATGCCCATCAGTTTAGGGTTAAGGTTTATGTGACGGTTAATACTATCTTAAAAGATGATGAACTGGCAGATACAGAAAAGCTTGTATGGCAGCTTTATCGTTGTGGAGTGGATGCATTGATTGTGCAGGATATGGGCTTGCTGAAGTTGAATTTGCCTCCGATACCATTGCATGCCAGTACGCAGATGGATAATAGAACGCCTCAGAAGGTCAAATTCTTACGTGACCAAGGTTTCAGTCAGGTCGTATTGGCAAGAGAGCTGACCCTTAAAGAAATCAGTCAGATTCATGAGGCTTGTGACGTACCTTTGGAGGTCTTTGTTCATGGTGCATTATGTGTCAGTTATAGTGGTCAGTGTTATGTGTCTCAGCATTGCTTTGGCCGGAGTGCGAATAGAGGAGAGTGTGCCCAATTTTGTCGGTTGAGTTTTGATCTTGAAGATGCAAACGGCAAGACAATAACAAAAGACCGTCATTTGCTTTCGCTTAAGGATCTGAATCAGAGTGAAGAACTGGAGCGTTTGTTGGATGCCGGAGCTTCATCTCTGAAGATAGAGGGCAGATTAAAGGATGTAACTTATGTGAAGAATGTGACGGCATATTATCGTCAGAAACTCGATGCTATATTTAGCCGTCGAACTGAGTATAGGAAGGCTTCAACCGGAAACGTAAAACTTAATTTTACTCCTCAGCTGGAGAAAAGTTTCAATCGGGGATTTACACATTATTTCTTGAATGGCCGGACTACTGATATATTTTCTTTCAATACTCCCAAGTCAATGGGTGAATATGTCGGCAATGTGAAAGAAGTGCGCGGACGTTATCTGGTGGTAGCCGGAGTTAAGTCATTTGCGAATGGGGATGGATTCTGCTTTCTGGACGGGAATGGACATTTGAAAGGATTTAGGGTCAACAAGGTAGAGAACAATAAATTGTATCCTATGGAGATGCCGGATATAGCGCCTCGTACTCGTCTTTATCGGAATTATGATCATGCTTTCGAGGTTTTGCTTGGCAAGTCATCAGCTGTCCGGAAAGTTGCAGTTAGCTGGATTATGGAAGATTATGCTGATGGTTTCAAACTGACCTGTCAGGATGAGGATGGAATATCTGTTTGTTGTGCTTTTCCGTATGAAAAGGTTGCTGCTCAGAAGTCACAGACAGAAAATATCCGACTTCAGTTGGGTAAATTGGGACAGACCGTATTTGAAGTGAAGCATACGGATATATTCTTTTCACAAGAGTGGTTTGTTCCTTCTTCTGTGTTGACAGACTGGAGACGCCAGGTGCTATTACGGCTTGAACAGGCCAGAAGAATAGCTTATCGGCAGGCACTTCGTCATTTACAGACCCCATTTACACAAGAACTGAATCGTCGGCATGGAAAACAAACAGAAATTTTTGTTCCGGATAAGCTGACATATACAGCAAATGTAATGAATCATTTGGCTGAAGAGTTTTATAGGGAAAACGGGGCACTTGAAATAGATCCTGCCTATGAGAAAAAAGAGCAGCAGGAAGTTCCGTTGATGTTCTGTAAGCATTGTCTGCGTTACAGTTTGGGATGGTGTGTACGTAATGGTGGTGAGCGTTCACCTTACAAGGAACCTTATTATCTGATTTCTTCGGATGGTAGACGGTTCCGTTTGGAGTTTGATTGCGCGCAATGTCAGATGAAGGTTTATGCAGCTCGCTAAAACGTTGAAATGGTTGTGGGCAGTCTGTTTGGCCATGCTGTTTACTGCCTGTTATTATCCCCGGCAGGATTATGCAGATGAGTGGGATATGACGGAGGGCAAACGTGATTCGTTGGATTTTGCCTCCCGTCACCATTACAACGAAAATTTTAATTTCCTGGTTGTTGCTGATACGTTGTATCTTCGTGAACAGCGTCCGTGGCATAATGAGGATAAGGCAGGTAAAAAGAATGATAGTTTACAGGTGACGGCTGGTGATCGTCTGGTTGTTGCAGATATTCTTATTATTCCAGAGGATTCAGTTGATTCGGTTTGGGTAAAAGTTGCCCGGGATCAAGTGACGATGGGATGGGTACATGAACAGTATTTACTTAAAAATGTGATACCTGACGATTCTATTTCTCAGTTTATCCATTTCTTCAGTAACAAGCATTTAATTTATTTTATTTCCTTCATGGGATTGATGCTTGTGGTCTATATTATCCGTCGTCAACATCAGGAAAGATTTAGGATGGTGCATTTCGATGATATAGAAAGCCTGTATCCTACCATGTTGTGTATTGTTTTGTCCGGTTCGGCTACGCTGTATGCCAGTATTCAGAATTTTATTCCTGACACGTGGGTAGAGTTCTATTTTCATCCAACCTTAAATCCTTTTGGTTTACCCTTTATCATAGGTTTTTTTATAGCGTCGGTATGGCTGGTTATTATTCTGGCTATTGCTTCTGTTGATGATGTCTGTAAACAGTTACCTGTGCATGAGGCTATTCTGTATCTCATCGCTTTGTTGGGTATGTGTGCCGGATGTTATCTCTTCTTTTCTTTGACGACCTTGTATTATATAGGTTATCCTTGTTATATTTTCTATGTTTACTGGTCTTTGTCCAGATATTTCAGAATAATTCGTAATGTTTATTTGTGTGGACATTGTGGCAGAAGAATACGTTCTAAGGGGTATTGTCCTTATTGTGGTGCCTGGAATGAATGATCGGAAATAAGATATTTGCTGTTTTCCTGGTCTCTGGCTATAGTTTTTATGTGTTTAGGTTGGATACACGAATCTATTCTTTTATTTTAGTGTTTTTCACCTATTAAACTATAATGATTATGGCAACAAAAGAGACAAAAAAAAGTACTAGTGAGTTTTTTTCTTATATGCAGAGCAGAATAGCTCGTCTTCACAGACGTGGTCGTTTCGGAACCTGTCAGAACTATGAGAGAGCTTATCGTAGTTTGAGACGTTTTTATGGTGACAAACCACTTTCGTTTAGGGATCTGGATGAAGATTTAGTAGCTGATTATGAGCATCATTTGCGTCTTCGCGGAGTGAAGCGCAACAGTATTTCCTTTTATATGCGTGTGTTGCGTGCAGTCTATAAATCAGCGGTAGCCGAAGGGTATGCCAAAGAACCTCATCCATTTGGTCATGTCTTTACAGGAACGGAAAAAACCCGTAAACGTGCTGTGGATATAGCGGCAATCAAGGAACTCAAAGCTTTGGATCTCAGCATGAAACCTTCTTTAGCTTATGTGCGCGATCTCTTTCTGCTTTCGTTGTATCTAAGGGGAATGACTTTTGTTGATCTTGCGTACATACGTAAACGTGACTTGTCTAACGGTATTTTAGACTATCATCGTCATAAATCTGATGCACGATTGACGATTAAGATTGAACCGTGTATGCAAGAAATAATAGACAGGTATAAAAATACAAACAATAAAACGCCTTATCTTCTGAACATACTGAAAAGCAATGATGAAGAAAAGGCTTATCTTCAATATCAGAATGCTCTGACATATTATAATCGTCAGCTAAAAAGTCTGAATGCTTTGTTGGGTAATTCTGTTGGTTTGTCGTCTTATACAGTGCGTCATACTTGGGCTTCAGTTGCTCATGGGAGTTGTATTCCTATAGCGTTGATTAGTGAAGGAATGGGGCATTCTTCTGAAAAAGTAACTCAAATATATATAGCTTCACTTGAGGCTTCTTTGATTGACCAGGCCAACAGTGAGATTCTTAAACTGTTCTAAAATCCTGTAAAGATACATACTCAATAAAAGATGACGCACAACAGATCAAGTTTACAATGGCTTGTCTGTTGTGCGTTGTATTTTAGAAGTTACTGAAAAGCTTAGAAATGCATGCTGACATCTATGCCAAATTGTATGGGATTACCGCATTGGCCGAATTTCAGTTCATCTGTAGTTGCATTAGAGGTAAAAAAGAATGTATCATACTGGCTGTTGGTCATGTTACGTCCCCAAAAATCTACTTTGACGGTTCCGAAATCCACGCCGGCATGGGCGTTGAGAACGGCATAGAATTTTTGTTTATACAGATTGTCTTCTGTCCAGTATAGGGGGCCGATTCCAGTAGTGTTCAATCCGACAAAGACGGCTTTGACTATCTTGTTTTTTAAGGGTTGTGTGTATTCAAATCCTGCAGACATGGTATGTTGAGGGACAAATGGTACGAAATTGCCATTATAGTTAATTCCAGTCTGTTCTTCCGTTGCTGTTTGTGCTTCATAACGTTTGAATGTAGCATGAGTGTATCCATAGGTCGCAAACCAATCCAGTTTCTTGTCGATAAGGCTTCCTCTCAGGCTAAGTTCTGCTCCTGCACTTTGTCCGCGTCCCGCATTAACCATGATACGTCCCAATCCGCTGCCGGCAAATTTGGAGATCTGTTGATCGTAAATATCCATGTAGAATGCGGCCATATCCAGTTGGATTTTGTTGTTGAACAAAGAAAAATGTCCGCCAATCTCATAGTTGTAGCTGTATTCAGGCTTATAACGTGTTTGTGACGGATTGCCTTCAAATGTAGTGACGGGAATCTGGTTTATGATCATTTGTTTGATAGCCTCCGGCATCATGGTGAATGGAGGTCGGTTGAACAGATTCGTCATTTCGTTTTTTATATGTCCAGTCATGGCACTCTGCAAAGCACCTTGTACCAAATCACTGAACATTTGAACATTGTATCCTCCGCTTCGTGAGCCCTTGCTGATGCTTGCATACACATTGTTACGGGAGTCTATTTCGTATTGTAAGGCTATTTTAGGAAGCCATTGCCAATAATCATGGCTGATTTTGCCGTCAAATAAGGATTCGTCAGTAAGATCACTGAAGGCAATGGGCATCATTGGAGAAGTTATGTTCATGTCGTAAGTGAGGTTTCCTCCGTAATAATAGTCCAAACTGTTTTTTTCGTATTCAATGCGCAATCCTGCAATCAGACTAAGCCCCTCTATATTGAAGAGGTCGTGGAAAGTACTTTGATGGAATAAGGCCACGTCTGCAGTTGGGGTTTGAAAGGTTCCGTCTGCACAGAATGGTTTGCCGTGTAAATCGAATGCCATATTCATTCCCATTCCGTTCATGCTGGCATTTGCTTTTCCCAGTACAGCTGTGTTCATGAAGTCTTCTGTAAGTGTGACTGGACTTTGGGTGCGTAAAGTCTGGTAAAGAAGATAGGCACCGTTTACCCATTCCCAACGGTGGTGTGTACGGTTCTTGAACGTCAGTTCTTCACTCCAAGAGTTGATTTTTTGTTTTTGGGTGAGAGTGAAAAAGTTACGGTTTGTGAAATCCTGATCCATTACCATTTCGTCATTGAGATACTGGTAGGCAGTAACGGATGACATGATATAACGATCGGCCTGATGTTCTATTAGTAGGCTTGTGTTCAGTAAATCTCTTTGGTAAGTGCAGGGATCATTGTAGAAAATCTGATGTTGGTATCCGGCATAAGGGTCTGATTCCAGACTTACGGTTCCACGGTATTCATAGGGATAACCTTTATCTTTTGTCCGTGAATAATCGGTGGAAAAGTCCATCTTTAATGATTCATTTGGATACCAGATAACTCTGCCACGTCCTCCGCCTGCCATTTTTCCACCGATATCTTCATGACGTATCTCATTGCGGAAGAATCCTTTGCTGTCAGTATAGAATGCACTGGCGGAAAAAGCCAGTTGATTGTTCAGTTTGTGGTAGTGTGAAGCCGTGACATGATAACCGTTGTCTTTGGTTGATGCCCCCAATTTGATGTCTGTGCCTTGATAAGTAAAAGGGTTGCGTGTGTATACTCTCAGTAAACCTCCCATTGCGTTACGTCCGTAAAGTGTGGCTTGAGGTCCTCTGAGAACGTCAATACGCTCAATGTCAAGAAAATGAATATCATAAGCTGTTTTGTCCGCATAGGCTACATTGTCTACATAAAGACTGACAGCCGGTGTATTGATACGGGAACCGACTCCACGTATGTATGCAGCTGATGTCAAACTGCTGCCATAATCAGGCATGAAGAAATTGGGAACATAGGCCGACAACTCTTTTAATGATCCTATGTGACGGGTTTCAATGTCATTCTGATCGAAAAGTGAAACTGCAGTAGGGGTTGATCGTAACTTGTTGTTTTCTTTGGGTGATGAAACAATAATGATTTCTTCGATGTCTTTTACAGTGGCGCTATCTTCTGCGTTGTAAGATTCTGCTTGGCTTCCAACACTAATGGCCAATGCAGCAGTCAGTCCGATTATTCTTTTCATTGCGTGTCTTATTTTGCTGCAAAGGTAGTCACAATGAAGTCTGCTGGCAATCCTCATTTTTGAGGATTTTGAGGTTAATCAGATTCTGTCTGCCTCTATATATCCATTGATGACGGCATAAATGGTAAGTCCTGACACGGTATGGATATGTAGTTTCTCCATGAGATTTTTACGGTGCGAAATGACAGTTGTGACCCCGATGTTCAGTTTGTCTGCTATAGCCTTGTTAGAAAGCCCTTTAACAATTTCTATGAGTACTTCGATTTCTCTGGTTGAAAGTCCGTTCGGATCTTTATGTGTGAAAGATACGTTTTTTTGCCACTCTTTTTTAATTTCATCTGGCAGGTTTTTACCTTGTGAGTGTGCGCTTTGTTGTAGTCTTAAGAGTGATCTGACCATATTTTCCTTACTTTGATAAATATTGAGAGAATGAAAGTCAGATAATTGTGTAGTTCCCGTAATGCCATTAGTCAATACAATAGTCTTGTGCTTGCGTTCTATGAAAAAGGCATTATGTTCCAAAAGCGTTTGTGATGAGATGAAATAATGAAAATACATGTCTGGTGTATCATGTATGAATTGCTCGAAACTATTGAATGAACGAACTGTAGCAAAGGGCATCATTTCTTCAATTAGAGTTTGCAGTCCAATACAGGTTAGAGTATTCGGTTCAATAATGGCGATTTCCGGCGTAGCAGTCATGGCTGTTGTTGTTTTAGCTACAAAGATAGTGAAAACTGAGTGCACAGGCAAACGAAAACGCAGTTTTCAGGTTGTCCTTTGCCGATGCGTATCCTTGTCTTATCCAAAGATAGTGAAAGCTGAGTTGCACAGGCAAACGAAAACGCAGTTTTCAGGTTGTCCTTTGCCGATGCGCATCCTGTCTTATCCAAAGATAGCGAAAGTCGAGCGCACAGGCAAACGAATCTGTGTCTTAGGTAGGTTTATACGGAGACGTATCCTATATTAAAGAAAAATGAAACAATATAGGGCAGGGATATATGTTATATCAGTGTGAATTGCGATATTATAATGAAAGAATGGTACAAAAAGCCCTGTCTTTCAATGCTTTTTTATGAGAAAAAATGATTGGATAATATAGAGTATGTGTTTAATATTTGTTTCCAGTTTATATGACATTGTGTAATTCCGGTAAAAGTAACTTTTACTTATTAAAAAGTATATATAAATGATGTTTTGTTTTACAATATGAAGGAAAGGCTTGATCGTACGAAGATGAGGAAACAGAATTAAGTATACAAGTGGGTAGGTTCGTTATTAAATAATGAGTACTGATGAGTAGATAGTATCCGTGTGGTTTGTGATGATTTTTTATGTAGTGTTGTGAGATGGATAAAAAAATAGAGACATACCATTGTATGGCATGTCTCCGTACTATTCATTTTAACTGTTTACTAACTAAAGGTGCTTTTTATTTTAACATGCAGCACCAGCGTTCATGTTGCGGTTACCAAAGAACATAGAAGTACTTGAACCAAAGAACTTTCCATTGTTGTTTGAACCTTTTACGCAGGCCATAGCTACTATGGCTGTTGCGATGATAATTACTCCTGTCATAATCTTCTTACCTTTTTAAATTTAAACAATCTTTTACCTAAATACTCCTTTTTCGGAGTTAATACCTGAAAAACTTTTTTTCTTATGACACTGCAAAGGTAGGGGGTTTTTATGTTTAAAACAAGAAATAATATGTTTTTCAACATAAAAATGCCCTTTTATTGACCTAGGTCAAGAAAAACTGAAACTGATATAATTTCTTGTTGCAACAGCAAAACATTGGCATGAAGTTTTTGCTTATTGGGTATTGTGTGACCGTTTTTACCTTATATTAATAAGGTATAAATAGGGATGGTCCATAAAAATGGAGATTTTAATACTGTTTTTAGTGGATAGTTTGATAAATATCCGTATTTTTATACTTTAAAAAGAATGTTTTAGTCAGCATGGCAAAGGAAAAGACAGTGTATGTATGCAGTCATTGTGGGCAGGAATCCTCAAAATGGATAGGAAAGTGTCCATCGTGTGGCCAGTGGAATACCTTTAAAGAATTTGTTGTCAAGCCTGAGACAGGTGGTGCATCTGCCAATAGTGGTTTTCAAAAACTGTTTCAGGAGGAAGCCGAACGTGTAGTTCCAATACCGGTTGGTCAGATTGCTTCAATAGAAGAACCGCGTATAGACATGCATGATGCAGAGCTTAACCGTGTTCTGGGAGGTGGATTGGTACCGGGATCTCTTGTTCTTTTAGGAGGTGAACCGGGAATAGGTAAGTCTACCTTGGTTCTGCAGACTGTTTTGAAGTTAAAGCATCGTCGGATATTGTATGTCAGTGGTGAAGAGAGCGCACGGCAGTTGAAGCTTAGAGCTGATCGTTTGGTTGGTGCACGTGAGGATGATAAGGAATCAGATGAGGTCTGGAAGGATTCGCTTTGTATGGTGGTTTGTGAAACATCATTGGAGCAGATATTTGTGCATGTCAAGAATGTTAAGCCGGAATTGGTTGTTATAGATTCCATTCAGACCATAATGACCGAAACGGTCGACAGTTCGCCTGGTAGTATCAGCCAAGTGCGTGAATGTGCTGCTTCTTTACTGAAATTTGCAAAAGGAACAGGCATACCGGTTATTCTGATTGGACATATTAACAAAGAAGGAACGTTGGCTGGCCCTAAGGTATTGGAGCATATTGTAGATACCGTTTTACAGTTTGAAGGAGATCAGCATTACATGTACCGTATATTGCGAAGTATCAAGAATCGTTTTGGAAGTACAGCAGAATTAGGTATTTATGAGATGCGTCAGAATGGACTACGAGAAGTCAGTAATCCGTCAGAATTACTGTTGACGGAGAATCATGAAGGATTGAGCGGAGTTGCCATATCGTCAGCTATTGAAGGTGTACGTCCTTTTCTGATAGAGACGCAGGCGCTGGTCAGCACGGCGGCTTATGGAGTTCCACAGCGTTCGGCTACCGGCTTCGATCTTCGGAGGTTAAACATGCTTCTGGCGGTATTGGAGAAGCGGGTCGGTTTCAAACTGGCTCAGAAGGACGTATTCTTGAATATTGCTGGCGGGTTGAAGGTGACGGATCCGGCAATTGACCTGTCGGTTATTGCGGCTGTATTGAGCAGTAATGTAGATACAGGCATTGAGAATGGCATCTGTATGGCTGGTGAAGTAGGGTTAAGTGGTGAAATCAGACCTGTCAACCGGATTGAACAAAGAGTGGCGGAAGCTCAGAAACTGGGTTTCCGTCAGATGTTGATTCCCAAACATAACTTGCAGGGATTTAATGTTTCGAAACTGAATATAGAGCTTTTGCCGGTAAGAAAAGTAGAAGAGGCTCTCAGAATACTTTTTGGATAAATTTTCTGAAAAAAAGAGTAACGTATGATTAATGAATATCAGATAAGAGTGTTGCCGCAATATAGCGTCAACGAACAAAGTCTGCGTCATTATTTGGCGAAGGAAAAGGGAATGGATGAACGGACGATTAAGGCCGTGAGGGTATTGAAAAAGAGTATTGATGCTCGTCAGCGGACAGTCGTTGTTAATCTGACGGTAAGAGTATATGTCAATGAAGAGCCGCAGGATGATGAATTCCGGCATGTGGATTATCCGTTGGTAGATAGCGCACCTCGTGTTATTGTGGTCGGAGCAGGTCCGGGGGGACTGTTTGCAGCCTTACGCCTGATCGAGTTAGGTTTCTGTCCCATAGTTGTTGAGCGTGGAAAAAACGTGCGTGACCGTAAGGTAGATCTGGCCCGCATATCACGGGAACATAAGGTCAACAGTGAGAGCAATTACAGTTTTGGCGAAGGAGGTGCAGGAGCGTATTCGGACGGTAAACTCTATACCCGAAGCAAAAAGAGGGGCAATGTAGATAAGATTCTGAATGTCTTTTGTCAACATGGTGCCAGTACATCCATTCTTTCTGATGCTCATCCCCATATAGGTACGGACAAGTTGCCGGCGGTGATAGAAGCTATGCGTAATACCATTCTACGCTGTGGAGGCGAAGTTCATTTTGAGACCAGAATGGATGCTATTATTATAGAACAGGATGAAGTAATTGGTATTCGGACCAATACCGGTAAGGAATTTAAAGGACCGGTCATTTTGGCTACCGGACATTCGGCACGTGATGTTTATCGCTGGCTTCATGATCATGGTGTGACGGTAGAAGCCAAGGGGCTGGCGGTAGGAGTTCGTTTGGAGCATCCTTCCGAGTTGATAGACTGCATTCAGTATCACAGCAAAAATGGTCGCGGAAAATATCTTCCTGCCGCGGAATATAGTTTTGTCCAGCAGGTCGGTGGTCGTGGCGTGTATAGTTTTTGTATGTGTCCGGGCGGTTTTGTAGTGCCTGCAGCCAGCGGCCCCGAACAAATAGTTGTGAATGGCATGTCTCCAAGTAATCGGGGATCGAAATGGAGTAATTCAGGTATGGTCGTGGAGTTGCATCCGGAGGATCTTGCCGAAGAATCCATGTCTGCTTTTATGAAAGCAGACGGAAGAGATGTGGATTTGAACGATCCTTTGGTGATGATGGCTTTTCAGGAAGTGCTGGAGAAACAGAATTGGCTGCAAGGTAATTGCCGACAGACGGCACCAGCGCAACGAATGGCAGATTTCGTAAACAAACGTTTGAGTTATGATCTGCCTAAAAGTTCGTATGCTCCCGGATTAATCTCTTCTCCTTTGCATTTCTGGTTGCCTTCATTTATCAGTGACCGTTTAGCGGAAGGATTCCGGCGTTTTGGTAAAAGCTCTCACGGTTTTCTTACCAATGAAGCTGTTATGATAGCTGTCGAAAGCAGGACGTCTTCACCGGTAAGGATCGTACGTGATAAAGAATCCTTGCAGCATATCCGTATTCATGGATTGTTCCCTTGTGGTGAGGGAGCAGGGTATGCCGGTGGAATTGTATCTGCCGGCATTGATGGTGAACGTTGTGCAGAAGCTGTAGCTGCTTATATGGGACGAAGTTAAAAGTCTATACCAATAGTAGTAGAGAGGCAGCCGGTTCGGATATGGCCGTCAAAGTCGTCATAATGATAATCGGTGTAATGAGTGTCCGCGATATTGAATAGTCCAATATCGTAGGACATTTCCAGATAAAAATTCTGGAAGGCCATGCCACATCCCAAACGGATGCCTGAATCAAAACGTTTGAAACGTCCGTTACCGAACGGGCTTATTTTAGTTCTGGTGTCATAGCATTTCGTTTGTCCTGCAATGCCTACAGCCATAAAACCTCCGAAAAAAGGCTGTACAGTCAGGTCATCAACGTTGGTTTCCACTTTGTATTTGATAACCAATGGGATTTCCAGGTATCTCATGTGGTGAAGTCGTTTGCCTGTTTCATCTGTAGCATTGATTTCTGTACCTTTTTCGGAGTAGAGCAGTCCTGTTTCTACAAAAAAGGGAAGTCCGTTTCCTAATTTCTGTCCGCAGACCAAGCCGATGTTAAATCTGGCTATTGACTGGGTATTTGCCAAACCGGACGTTCCTTTAAAACGTAATGTAGGTACGTTCAAACCTAGACGCAATCCAAAATACGTGCCGCGTTGATAATCGTGCCAGCGGCTCATATTATAGGAATCTCCGTCATAATATCTTTGGGCATTAACCGTAGTGGCTGATAACCATATAAAAAGTATCAAAAATGCGAATACAGACTTTTTCATGTCATGTGTCGTTTTATCGTATTTAATAATGATTTATAAGACAAAAATACAAATTAATTTTATTTTATAAGTCTGTTTATCTAAATATTTGTTATTTTTGCAAACTTATAAATAAAAAATATGAATTGGAATATTATGGTTCCTGAGTTGTCAATACAGGTGTTGTTAGCCTGCATGCGAGGGGACTTAATTAACTAAAAAGGACATGAAAGTACTGAAATTTGGAGGAACATCCGTAGGTTCCGTAGAAAGCATTTTAAATGTAAAGAAGATTGTTGAGGCTGAGAAAGACTCTGTGATAGTCGTAGTGTCAGCATTGGGCGGTATAACAGACAAGCTGATCCGTGTATCAAAGCTGGCTGTGGCTGGTGATACGACGTATCTTTCAGAATATGAAGAAATCGCATCCCGTCATCGTCAGATGATAGAACGGATTATTCCTGATGGTGGCCGTCGTCAGGCTCTTCTGGCTGTAGTGAATTCATTGCTGGAAGAACTCAGAAGTATTTATCAAGGTGTTTATCTGATTCGCGACCTGTCACGTAAGACCTCCAATACGATAGTCAGTTATGGAGAGCGTCTGTCTTCTCATATAGCAGCTGTCTTGATTGATGGCGCTGAATGGTTTGATTCGCGTACTTTCATTAAGACAGAATATAAATCAGGTCGTCAGTTGCTGGCTACAGAATTGACGACAGAGTTGGTGCAGAAAGCTTTTGTGCACCAGCCTAAAGTAGCATTGGTGCCCGGATTCATATCTACTGATGCCGAATCCGGTGAGATAACCAATTTGGGAAGAGGAGGATCAGACTATACAGCTTCTGTTCTCGCAGCTGCACTCGATGCCTCTACTTTAGAAATATGGACAGATGTGGATGGCTTTATGACTGCAGATCCCAAAGTTATTTCTACGGCATATACGATTAACGAACTGAGTTATGTAGAAGCCATGGAGCTTTGTAACTTTGGAGCCAAGGTTGTGTATCCACCTACTATTTATCCGGTATGTCTGAAGAATATTCCAATTGTCATCAAGAATACATTCAATCCGGAGGGCAAGGGAACCATTATCAAGCAGAAGATAGAAGGTGACAAAAAGCCTATCAAGGGTATTTCAAGTATCAATGGAACAAGTCTGATTACGGTATCAGGATTGTCCATGGTGGGTGTGATTGGTGTGAACCGCCGTATTTTTTCTGCTTTGGCAGATCATGGTATCAGTGTGTTCCTCGTATCTCAGGCTTCTTCTGAGAACAGCACATCTATTGGTGTGAGGGATGAAGATGCGGCTGAGGCTTGTGCTGTCCTGAATGCGGAATTTGCCAAGGAAATAGAAACCGGTGCAATGTTCGAAATGAAGGCCGAAAGCGGTTTGGCAACGGTTGCCATCGTGGGTGAAAACATGAAACATACGCCGGGTATTGCCGGAAAACTGTTTGGAACATTGGGTCGTAGTGGTATCAATGTCATAGCCTGTGCACAAGGTGCATCAGAAACAAATATTTCATTTGTGGTGGACGGACGTTATCTGCGTAAAACGCTTAATGTCATTCATGATAGTTTCTTCTTGTCTGAATATCAGGTTCTTAACCTGTTTCTTTGCGGTGTAGGTACAGTTGGTGGCAGCCTTATTGACCAGCTGACACAGCAGAGTGCCAAGTTGATGAAGGAGAGAGGGCTTAAACTGAAAGTTGTTGGTATTGCCAGTGGCCACCATGCTATGTTCGACCGTCGTGGTATTGACTTGGAACATTGTCGCGAGCATTTGGCTGAAAGTGCGCCGAGCAATCTGCAAAGATTGCGTGATGAAGTGATCGGCATGAACATATTTAATTCGGTGTTTGTCGATTGTACGGCCAGTGCTGAGGTAGCAGGTCTTTATCAGGAGTTTTTGGAGCATAACATTTCTGTTGTTGCTGCTAATAAAGTTGCAGCTTCATCAGATTATCAGACATATAAGACATTGAAGTCTACGGCTCGTCAGCGTGGTGTCAAATTCCTGTTTGAGACTAATGTAGGTGCAGGATTGCCCATTATTCGTACCATGAACGATCTGTTGAACAGTGGTGACAAGATACTGAAGATTGAGGCCGTCTTGAGTGGAACCTTGAATTTTATTTTCAACAAGATTTCTGCAGACGTACCTTTCAGTAAAACAGTCCAGTTGGCCAAGCAGGAAGGTTACAGTGAACCTGATCCCCGTATTGATTTGAGTGGTAAGGATGTGATTCGTAAGTTGGTGATCCTGACGCGTGAGGCCGGATATCAGATTGAGCAGGAAGATGTGGAGAAGCATTTGTTTGTGCCCGATTCATATTTTGATGGTACGCTTGATGATTTCTGGAGAGATCTGCCCAAATTGGATGAGGATTTTGAGAAGCGCCGTCAGAAACTGGAGCAGGAAGGCAAACGCTGGCGTTTTGTGGCCAAATATGAGAATGGCAAGGCTAGTGTGGAATTGTGTGAAGTAGGTCAAAATCATCCGTTCTACTCGTTGGAAGGTTCCAACAACATCATTTTGCTGACTACAGAGCGTTATAATGAATATCCTATGTTGATTCAGGGATACGGTGCCGGTGCCAGTGTAACGGCTGCTGGTGTCTTTGCAGACATCATGAGTATAGCGAATGTGTAATATTAAAGGTAAAAAGATTCTTATGAAACATATCATAATATTGGGCGATGGCATGGCCGACTGGCATGTTCCCGCCTTGGGCGACAAGACCCTTTTGCAGTATGCAGATATACCTAATATGGATAAATTGGCCTGTATGGGGCGTAATGGCTTGTTGAAGACCGTGCCCGATGGTTTTCATCCAGGCAGTGAAGTGGCCAACTCCGCTATCCTGGGTTTTGACCAGCATAAGGTCTATGAGGGACGAGGTCCGTTGGAAGCAGCAAGTATTGGCGTGGAATTGGCCGATGATGATCTGGCTATGCGTTGCAATCTGATCTGCATAGAAGATGATAAGATTAAGAACCATTCATGTGGTCGTTTGGAAACGGAGGAAGCAGATATTTTAATCCAGTTCTTGCAATCGCAGCTCGGAAATGAAAGAATTCATTTTTATACTGGAGTGCAATATCGTCATCTGTTGGTGATCAAGGGAGGAAACAAGCATATCAGTTGTGTGCCACCTCATGATGTACCGGGTACGCCTTTCCGTGATTGTTTGATAAAAGCAGATATACCCGAGGCTCAGGAAACGGCTGATCTGCTTAATGACTTGATATTGAAGTCGCAAAAACTTTTGGCTTCGCATCCGCTTAATCTTAAACGAATGGAAGAGGGAAAAGATCCGGCAAACAGTATCTGGCCGTGGGGAGGTGGTTATCGTCCTAAAATGACTCCTCTGACAGTAACCTTTCCTCAGATCAAAAGCGGAGCGGTGATTACTGCCGTGGATCTGATACGTGGTATAGGACGATATGCCGGTCTTCGGGTTATTGATGTGAAAGGAGCTACCGGTTTATATGATACTAATTATGAAGGAAAGGCCCAGGCTGCAATAGAGGCATTAAAGACAGATGACTTTGTCTATCTGCATGTGGAAGCCAGTGATGAAGCTGGTCATGACGGTGATGTGGATCTTAAGCTTAAGACAATAGAGGATCTTGATCATCGTCTTGTCGGACCGATAATGGAAGCGGTAAAAGACTGGAATGAACCTGTGGCAATCGCGGTATTGCCGGATCATCCTACTCCTTGTGCTCATCGTACACATACAGCTGAACCTATACCGTTTGTTATTTATTATCCAGGTATAGAGCCCGATGCAGTTCAGACATTTGATGAAGATGCTGCCAAAACGGGAGTTTATGGAGTGTTGCAAGGGGATGACTTTATCCGAGAATTTATGAAATATTAAAATAAGAATAACCATGAAATACTATAGTACAAACGGTAAGGCTGACCGTGCTACTCTTCATGAAGCGGTAGTGAAAGGCCTGGCGAGTGATAAGGGATTGTTTATGCCGGAAGTAATCAAGCATTTGCCCGAATCTTTTTTTGAGGAGATCCAGGATCTGTCTTTTCAAGAGATTGCTTATAAAGTAGCGGATGCGTTTTTTGGAGAGGATATACCGGCTGAGACGCTGCGGCAGATTGTTTATGATACCTTGAGTTTTGATTGTCCTGTAGTGAAGGTGACAGACACCATTTATTCACTCGAACTGTTCCATGGTCCTACATTGGCATTTAAGGATGTAGGTGCACGCTTTATGGCACGTCTTCTGGGCTATTTTATCAAACAGGAAGGCAGCAAGCAGGTGAATGTGCTGGTTGCGACATCTGGAGATACAGGTAGCGCGGTTGCTAATGGCTTCTTGGGTGTAGAAGGTATTCATGTTTATGTACTTTATCCGAAAGGCAAGGTTAGTGCCATTCAGGAATGCCAGTTTACGACGTTGGGACAGAATATCACGGCTTTGGAGGTTGATGGTGTGTTTGATGATTGTCAGGCATTGGTGAAGAATGCCTTTATGGATGAGGAACTGAATCGTCATATGAAGCTGACTTCAGCCAATTCTATCAATGTAGCCCGTTTCTTGCCTCAGGCCTTCTATTATTTTTATGCTTATGCCCAGATGAAAAAGATGGGTAAGGCTGATCAGTTGGTTGTTTGTGTGCCTAGTGGTAATTTTGGAAATATCACTGCCGGTCTGTTCGGTAAAGTCATGGGATTGCCTGTCAAGCGTTTTATTGCAGCCAATAATGCCAATGATATTTTCTATAATTATTTGCAGACAGGCGAGTATAATCCGCGTCCTTCCGTGCAGACTATTGCCAATGCCATGGATGTGGGTGATCCGAGCAATTTTGCCCGTATATATGATTTGTATAAAGGTAGTCATGCTGCAATTTCAGGAGAAATCAGCGGAGCTACATATACAGATGCTCAGATAGCTGAGACGGTAAAATCTTGTTTTGAGAAGAACGGTTATCTGTTGGATCCTCATGGTGCCTGCGGTTTCCGTGCATTGTCAGAGAATCTCCGTCCGGGTGAATATGGGGTATTCTTGGAAACAGCACATCCGGCTAAATTCAAGTCGACTGTTGAGCAGATCGTAGGTCAGGAAGTTGAGATTCCGGCTAAGTTGGCAGCCTTTATGAAAGGTGAAAAACAAAGTGTTCCGATGAGTAAGAACTTTGAGGACTTTAAGGATTATCTGATGAAACAGTAATACGGATTCTTGGATAAATCAAAATATAACCAATACGGGCAGACTACAACAATAGTCTGCCCGTATTGGTTATATTTTGGGGTTCTGTTTTTCCTTTTTAGAATTGCAAAGCTCTACGAGAATACGCCCATTAATTTTCTACGGCCCCTTGATCTGCTGTTTCTGTTCGTAGAAACCGTGTTCAGACTGTACCTTGGCCAGACTTCTCCTTAGGGCATACAAAAGAAAAAAGCGACTATCTTTTTGAGATAATCGCTTTCCTTAAGTGATTCGTTTGGGGCTCGAACCCAAGACCCCAACATTAAAAGTGTTGTGCTCTACCTGCTGAGCTAACGAATCAACCTTGAGTGCTAATCGTTTCGTGATTGCGAGTGCAAAGGTACGCACTTTTTTTGTATTTGCAAATTATTTGCCGATTTTTTTTGAAAAAAGTGCTATTTTTTTTTGTTTTCCCCTGTTTGGACCGGATTTTCCTCATTTTTTGCATCATTTTCCGGGTGAAGGATGGCTTCCTCTTTTTGTTTGGCCAGTTTCATTTTCTCCTCAAGTAGCGTTACTTTTCGTTCGTCTCGTTCGATGAATTGTCGGTAATAGGATAAAATGAGTGTTGTGAGGGGTAGAGCAATGATGAGGCCAATCATTCCCATCAGACTTCCCCATACGGAAAGTGACAATAGAATGACGGCCGGATTAAGTCCCATCAGCTTTCCCATTATTTTGGGGACGAGTATGGCATCCTGTATGCTCTGTACAACGATGAACACAATAATAGCTGTCAGAAGGATGAACCAGAAACTTTCTCCCGTATCATTGGCTTTAAGCCATGCCAGAAGAATGGTCGGTATGAAGCCTACAGCCTGAAGATAAGGAACGAGATTAAGAAAACCGATAAATAACCCTAAACCGATAGCCAAGGGAAAGTCGATGATAAGAAATCCGATACTGAACAGTATACCGACAAGAAACGCAACCAGCGCCTGGCCGCGGAAGTATGAGTTCATACCGTGCTGTACATCTTCAACCAGTTTGGCAGCCACCTTTCTGTTTCGTTTTGGAACCAGTTTGATCCAGCCATCCGACAGTTCTTCATAGTCCATCAGGATAAAGAACAAATAGAGAATGACAATGCAGAATCCGATAAGTGCGAAGACAATGTCTACGGTTTGTGAAACCAGACTCCATAACTGGTTGACTGCTACGCGCATTGCTTCCATGACGTTCTTTTCGTGAAGAAGCTGTAGAATGACATTCTGGTCAATATGCCGTTCCAGAAACTTTTCTATGGCAAAGGCCATGCTTGTTCCACCGTTGTCTTGAATGAATTCTGCCGTGATGCTTCTGAACTTCATGAATTCAGAGATGATGGGAGGAATGATCAGGTAAACGATGCCGGCAATAAAAGCCAATATGAGCAGCAGTGTGATGACTATACAAAGAATTCTGTTCTTCAGATGCAGCTTGTATTGGAAAAACTTTACGGCCGGATAGATCATATAAGCAAAAAACCAGGCAATAAAGAAAGGGAGCAATACGCTGCTCAGACGATGTAATATGTACAGTGTCAATCCGATACCGGCTATGGCAATCAACCAGCGGATGAAACGGTCGAATGTGATTTCCTTTTCCAGCATTGTTGTTCTATGATATAAAAAGTTGAACGGGGATCATGGCTTTTGCCGATTGGCTTCTTTGAGTGCTTTCTGGTAGCATGAGCGGCATAATGGTTCATAGACAGTCTGTTCGCCGAGCAGAACACGGTTCTCATTATCGACCGTCCGGTGTGAAATGTAGGCTAAGGAGCCGCAGCGAACACAGATGGCGTGTACCTTGGTTACATCATCGGCAATGGCGCATAAGGCAGGCATTGGGCCGAAGGGTATACCTTTGAAGTCAAGGTCAAGTCCGGCTACGATGACTCTGGTACCGTTGTATGCCAGCTCATTGCATACATTGACAATGTTGTCGTCAAAAAATTGTGCTTCGTCTATTCCGACAACGTCAGTGTCAGAGGCCAGTAACAGGATGCTGGCAGAAGAGTCAATGGGAGTGGATGGGATGGAATTGCCTTCATGTGAAACGACATCTTCTTCCGAATAACGGGTATCTACTGCCGGCTTGAATATTTCAACGCTTTGCCTCGCAAATTTGGCACGTTTCATGCGCCTGATCAGTTCTTCTGTCTTTCCTGAAAACATGGATCCGCAGATGACTTCAATACGGCCTTTCCGAATGTTTTCACCGTTTCTTTCTGTAATGGGACTCATTTTATTTTAATTATTCACAACTTTACTTTTATGCAAAAGTAATAATTAAACACATAGAAAGACGCTGAAAAGGAGCCAAAATAGTAAACAACTGTTAAATATTAAATAAAATAAGACTGAGGATAAGCTTTTATTTATATTTTTGCCTGTTACATTTTTGTAGGATAAATATGGGGATTTTGTATTTGGTTCCTACTCCGGTGGGGAATCTGGAGGATATCACTTATCGTGCGTTGAAAGTACTGAAAGAGGCAGATCTGATCATCGCAGAGGATACCCGTACGACGGGTATTCTGTTGAAGCACTTTGAAATCAAGAATGCCATGTGGGCTTATCATAAATTCAACGAGCATCAGGCCGTAGCCGGCGTGATAGAACGTTTAAAGGCCGGAGATACGGTGGCAGTGGTTTCAGATGCGGGTACTCCTGGTATTTCAGATCCAGGCTTTCTTGTGGCGCGTGAAGCCATCAAGGCTGGGGTGGAAGTAAGTTGCTTGCCCGGTGCGACTGCATTTGTACCGGCATTGGTTGCTTCAGGTTTGCCTTGCGACCGTTTCTGTTTTGAAGGTTTTCTTCCTCCCAAGAAAGGGCGTGCTACCCGTTTGGCCTTGCTTTCTGAGGAAACACGTACCATGATATTTTATGAATCGCCTCACCGCCTGGCCAAAACTTTGTTGCAGTTCGTTGAAGTTTTCGGGGCAGACCGGCAAGTGGCTGTTTGTCGGGAAATCTCCAAGGTGCATGAAGAAATACGCCGAGGAACACTGGAAGAGGTCGCCTCTTATTATGAAACAGTTGAACCGAGGGGGGAGATTGTAATTGTGCTTTCAGGTGCAGAAGAAGAGAAAAAGAAAAATCGAGTATAAACTAAAATCACACGTGTATGAAAAAGATGTTATTATGTGCTGTATGTCTGGCCTCATTGGCTGCATGCAACAACGGAGCCAACAAGAAGGAAGAGGCTTTTACACAGGAACGTGATTCATTGATGCAGGTTATCAGTGAAAAGGATAGTGAACTGAATGAAATTATGGGAACGGTAAATGAGATACAGGAAGGATTCCGTCGTATCAATGAGGCTGAAGGCCGTATTACCGTGAACAATGGCGATATGGAATCTGAATCTTCAAAACAGATGATCCGGGAGAACATGCAGTTCATTCAGGATGCTATGGCTCAGAATCGTGAAATGATCAGCCAATTGAAGGAAAAGCTCCGTACGTCCAGCATTAATGCGGATAAGCTGAAGAAGATGGTTGATGATCTGTCAGCTCAGTTGGAGCAGCAGAAAGCGCGTATTCAGGAACTTGAGGCACAGCTGGCTGAAAAAAATATTATCATAGAACAGCAGGGGGAATCTATCAATACGCTTAATGAAAATGTCAATACGCTGACTGAGGAAAATAAGGCTAAGAGTCAGACCGTGGCACGTCAGGACCAGGAGTTGAATTCAGCATGGTTTGTGTTTGGAACCAAGTCTGAACTTAAGGATCAGAAGATTCTTCAAAACGGAGATGTGTTGAAGAGCGGTGATTTCAACAAAGATTATTTCACTAAGATCGATATCCGTTACGATAAGGAAATCAAGTTGTATTCAAAGAGTGCCAAGCTTCTGACTAATCATCCTGCAGGATCCTACAGACTGGAAAAAGATAATAAAGGGCAGTACGTATTATTGATTACCAAGCCTGAAACCTTCTGGAGTGTTAGCAAATATCTGGTTATTCAGGTGAAATAATCATCATAAGAGAAAATATAAAAAGAGACGGTTTGCCAAATGAAAAGAAGCGTAACCGTCTCTTTTTGTAATTATAGTAATTTCAGTAGCTTAACCAGAGATTCTTCGTCTTTCCAACTCCAGAAACGGTCTTCTGTGGTTTCTTTTAATATTTTTCGTTGCGCTTTAGTATATCGTTTCATTACGGGACGTTCCTTTGCCGGAATGATTTCCCCGTCAAGAATGAAGAAGTATTCCCTTTTGAGCGGGAATAGTTTTGTCTTGTCTATATTTTCCGGATTCAGTTCTATGAATCCCATGGAACTGAACATGTCAAGTTGGAAAAAAGCCATGCCTTCACCTCGTTTGTCTTCACCTTGTATGCCGTCGTTGCTCCCCTTCATCTTATATTTGTCGATAGTACGTATGCAGATGAGCATTTTGTTTTCATCGGTAGCCACTATGCGTGCCAGCGAAGTGTCTACAGGCATGTATAAAGTGTCACCGAAGGCCACTCTGCTGACATTGCTTAATCCCGCTTCAATGGCAATGCTGTCTTTGAGAAAGTAGAATTTGCTTCCGTCCAGATAAATATTGCCCATGACTTCTTTCTTGCTTCCGAACATCATGGTGACTGTAGCCTTGCGGTATTGCGGAAATGCGTAAGGTATGGGAGTCGTCTCTTCTTCCTGAGCCTGCTGGGCGAATATGGGAAGGCACAGGAAAAAGGACATCATTGTAAATAAGGATGTTTTCTTCATGGTTCTTTTGTGCTAAACAGAACAAAAATAATGAAAATGAATGGGCTTGCAGAATGCTTTTTGTTTTTTTAATACTGTGAGGCTGTTTATATTTTGAGAAATCTCTTTTGTGTTCTGAAAATATATTAGTATTTTTGACGTACATAAGCACACACCGGACTATGGCCTCCCGGTTGGCGGTGTGGGACAAGCCGGATGTTATGGTATGTCATTTTTTTGTAAAAGGAATAACATTAAGAAATTATTAGGAAAATATGAAAGAATTTGTCCTCTCTGAGGCGCAGGCTGAGACAGCTGTCCTTGTCGGACTGATTACCCAGACGCAGGATGAGCGTAAAACAAACGAATATCTTGACGAACTGGAGTTTTTGGCGCACACGGCCGGAGCGGTGACAGTGAAGCGGTTTACCCAGAAAGTGAACGGTCCTAATTCGGTCACTTATGTAGGAAAAGGAAAACTGGATGAAATCCGTCAGTATATTGAAACAGAAGAAGAAGCCGAACGTGAGATCGGTATGGTCATTTTTGATGACGAGCTGTCAGCCAAGCAAATCCGTAATATAGAGAAAGAACTTAAAGTCAAGATCCTGGACAGAACATCTCTGATTCTGGATATTTTTGCCATGCGTGCGCAGACAGCCAATGCCAAAACTCAGGTTGAGCTGGCTCAGTACAGATATATGTTACCCCGTCTGCAGCGTTTATGGACTCACCTTGAACGTCAGGGTGGCGGTTCCGGTTCGGGTGGTGGTAAAGGTTCGGTAGGATTGCGCGGACCGGGTGAAACCCAGTTGGAAATGGACCGTCGTATCATTTTGAACCGCATGTCATTGCTAAAGCAACGTTTGGCAGAGATAGACCGGCAGAAGACCACCCAACGCAGTAATCGTGGCAGAATGATCCGCGTGGCATTGGTCGGATATACCAATGTGGGAAAGAGCACTTTGATGAATCTGTTATCCAAAAGTGATGTTTTTGCAGAAAACAAGCTTTTTGCCACGCTGGATACGACAGTAAGGAAGGTCATTATTGATAATTTGCCGTTTTTGCTTTCAGATACGGTCGGATTTATCCGTAAGTTGCCTACTGACCTGGTGGATTCGTTTAAGAGTACGCTTGACGAAGTGAGGGAAGCCGATCTGCTGTTGCATGTGGTCGATATTTCACATCCGGATTTTGAAGATCAGATTCAGGTGGTGGAAAAAACCTTGGCCGACCTGAAATGCAGTGATAAGCCCAGCATGATCGTGTTCAACAAGATTGACGCTTACCAGTGGGTGGAAAAGGAAGAAGATGACCTGACACCTTCTACGAAGGAAAACGTTTCTCTTTCAGATCTGATGAAAACATGGATGGCCCGTCTGAATGACAATTGCATCTTCATATCTGCCCGTCAGAAAATCAATATCGAGGAACTGAGGAAGGTCTTGTATGACAAAGTAAGGGAACTTCATGTGCAGAAATATCCTTATAATGATTTCCTCTTCCAGAAGTATGATGAAGAAGAATTAGGATAATTCGGATGAGTAACCCAATAAGAGATATTCCGGTAAATAAATACAGAAATATTTCAATAAGATGGAAAGGCGGGTTCGGAATGGCCCGATTGAAAAACTGTGCTTTTCATTTGTCTCTCCGCTCACCTTTCACTATCTTTGCATGGAAAAATTAATTTATTAAATCCCAACGATTATGGCAAACGTACCAGAATTCAAGTATGCACCGATGTTCCAATTGGGCAAGGATGATACTGAATACTATCTGCTGACCAAAGACTATGTGTCTGTCAGCGAGTTTGAAGGAACCCCCGTACTGAAAGTGGCTCCTGAAGGCTTGACCGCTATGGCCAATGCCGCATTCCGTGACGTGTCTTTCATGTTGCGCCGTTCACATAACGAGCAGGTGGCAAAGATCCTGCAGGATCCCGAAGCAAGCGACAATGACAAGTATGTGGCTCTGACTTTCCTCCGCAATGCCGAGATTGCCGTTAAAGGTAAGCTTCCGTTGTGTCAGGATACCGGTACCGCTATCATCCATGGTGAAAAAGGACAGCAGGTATGGACCGGCTATTGTGATGAAGAAGCATTGTCCAAAGGTGTATATAAGACTTATACGGAAGAAAACCTCCGTTACAGCCAGAATGCTCCGTTGAGCATGTATGAAGAAGTCAATACCAAATGTAATTTGCCTGCCCAGATAGACATCGAGGCTACAGAAGGTATGGAGTACCGTTTCCTTTGTGTGACCAAAGGTGGTGGTTCTGCCAATAAGACTTATCTTTATCAGGAGACAAAGGCTATCCTGAATCCGGCTACCCTTGTACCGTTCATGATCGAGAAGATGAAGAGTCTCGGAACAGCAGCCTGTCCGCCTTATCATATCGCTTTTGTCATTGGTGGTACTTCAGCAGAAAAGAATCTGTTGACCGTAAAACTGGCTTCAACACATTACTATGACAACCTGCCTACAACAGGTGATGAGACAGGACGTGCATTCCGTGATGTGGAACTTGAGAAGCAGGTGCTCGAAGAAGCGCATAAGATCGGTCTTGGCGCACAGTTCGGTGGCAAGTATATGGCTCATGATGTGCGTATTGTCCGTCTGCCCCGTCATGGTGCATCTTGTCCGGTAGGTTTGGGCGTATCATGTTCAGCAGACCGTAACATCAAGTGTAAGATCAATAAGGACGGAATCTGGATCGAGAAACTGGATTCCAATCCGGGTGAACTTATTCCGGAAGAATTGCGTCAGGCAGGCGAGGGTAATGCTGTGAAGATCGACCTGAACCGTCCGATGAACGAGATCCTTGCCGAACTCGACAAATATCCGGTGGCTACCCGTCTGTCATTGAACGGAACGATTATTGTAGGCCGTGATATCGCCCATGCCAAGTTGAAGGAACGTCTTGACAAGGGTGAGGACTTGCCTCAGTATATCAAAGATCATCCTATTTATTATGCAGGTCCGGCCAAGACTCCGGCTGGTATGGCTTGTGGTTCTATGGGTCCGACAACTGCCGGACGTATGGATCCTTATGTAGATCTCTTCCAGAGCCATGGCGGTAGCATGATCATGTTGGCAAAGGGTAACCGTAGCCAGGCTGTGACAGATGCCTGCAAGAAACATGGTGGCTTCTATCTGGGATCAATCGGTGGTCCGGCTGCCATCCTGGCCCAGAATAATATCAAGAGCATTGAATGTGTAGAATATCCGGAACTGGGTATGGAAGCTATCTGGAAGATCGAGGTGGAAGACTTCCCGGCCTTTATTCTGGTAGACAACAAGGGTAATGATTTCTTCAAGCAGATCAAGCCTTGGCCTGTATGTAAGAAGTAATTTAGACTTGATATAGTGAAATCAGCTGCGTTCTTTGATAGGGCGCAGCTGTTTTTTTATTACATTTGCTGCCATAACCTTTAAAATCTAATCATAATGAAACGACAAGACTTTGTTTTCGCCATTTTGGTTCTGGCTGTGTTCCTTCCTTTCGTTGTTGATCCTGGTTTGTATGATTGGTATAAATCCTTTAACGCAGAACATGGCATGGTAATGAGTTTCCTGAAATTTGCCATATTGTCAACCATGGGTGAGGTGTTGGGATTACGTATCAGTACGGGTGCTTATTACCGGAAGGGATTCGGTATATTGCCCCGTATGGTCGTGTGGGGGATATTTGGCATGGCTATCAATCTGGCCATGATCCTGTTTTCCAACGGGACACCTAAGGCATTGGAGTATTTGGGCATGTCCGACGCTTCTGCGTTGATGGGGGCTTCATTATGTTGGCAGAAGGTGTTGGTCGCTTTTTCCATATCGGTGGCCATGAACAGTTTCTTTGCTCCTGTGTTTATGACTTTTCATAAAATTACCGATACCCATATCCTGCAGTGTGGCGGTTCGTGGAAAAGTCTGTTGACACCGATACCGATGACCCGTATTATTACCACATTGAACTGGAACGTACAGTGGAATTTTGTATTTAAGAAAACCATTCCGTTCTTTTGGTTCCCTGCCCACACCGTTACTTTCCTGTTGCCATCCGAAGCACGGGTGTTGTGTGCGGCATTGCTTGGTGTGGCATTAGGGGTTATTTTGGCCATTTCTGCGCGTATGACTGAAAATCCGAAATGACAGAGTGATTGTCCTGAACAGGTGGCAGATAATGGTGTCAGACTTTTGAGATATCGTGGAAAAGCGCTTATTTTGCATGTAAATTCTAAAAATAACAGCAAATGAAGCATTTCAGAAACAAAGCATGCAAATGGGGTGGATTGTTTACGGTCCTGGCATGTTTGACGCCGTTTGCCACTTCTGCAGCGGATAATCTTAAGGGAACAGTAGAGGGAGTAAAGACAGACACCATATTAGTATTCAGTTATGATCTGGTTCGGAATTCCTTATTGAAAATTGATACGGTTCCTTTGTCAGAAAAACATTTTTCGTTGGAGGTTCCATCTGATGATTTGGTCGGTGTGCGTATTATGGCGAAGCCGGAAAAACCAGATGCACCGTTAAGAATGTTTTCCGGTATGCCGTTTTTTGTGTTGCCGGGCGATTGCCTGACTTTGTCTGGCGATGTCGACCGACCGGTACCATCAGGAACAGCTTTGTATGCTGGGTTGTCCGAATTGGAAGGATTGACCGCGTTGGAAAAACGTGAGATTGAGTTGGGCAAGGCTTATTTGCAGGCCGGCAGTCAAAATGATAAGGCTCTACAGGATTCATTGTCTGAGGCTTTTGTCCGTTTGGTTAAAGATAAAACAGCAGAAAAGATGAAATATATCAAATCAGCTCCGAATACGTTGGTGGCCGGTTATCTGGCATTGAATCTTCCACCGAAAGAAGGGGCCGAGGCTTGTAAACTGCTTGGTAGTGATGTGCGAAATGGCGTTCTGAAACCTTTGATAGACAGATTGGAGACTTCTTATCTCAGCGCTTTGAAAAAAGAAGAAGCGCAAAAGTATATCCAACCGGGAATGCCGGCACCTGATTTTAAGCTGAAGAACCTGGAAGGAAATGAGATCGGATTATCAACTTTCTGGGGAAAATATGTCCTGCTGGATTTTTGGGGAACCTGGTGCGGATGGTGTATTAAAGGAATTCCGGATATGAAGGCGGCGTATGCAAAGCATAAAGACCATATAGAGTTCGTAGGTATCTGTTGTCGGGATACGGAAGAAAAATGGCGGGCCGGCGTCAAAAAGCATGACTTGCCGTGGGTTAATCTTTATAACGGATTCAATGATGAACTGACAAACAAATATGCAGTTCCGGGATATCCCACCAAGATCCTTATTGATCCGGATGGCAAGATCGTACAAGTTTTCGTGGGAGAATCTGAAGATCTTTACCTGAAACTGGATGAACTTTTTAAATAATAGGAGGTATGTTGAAACGAAGATGGTATCTTGGTGTTCTGGCCTTTTGTTGGGCTGTATGGCCCCTGTCTGCACAGAACTTTCAGAAAGGCGATTATGGTTATTTGTATTGTCACATGAGCGGACGAGGCGAATGGACAGCTTATGCACTGAGTCGTGACGGACTGCATTATGAAGATTTGCTTGGTGGAGGTCCGGTTTACGACGTAGCCGAATTATGCGGGATAGAGCAGGGGGCGCGTGATGCATATATATGTCGTACGTATGACGGAAAAGGTTATCTTATGGTGACCACTGATATGAATGTGGGAAAAAGCAAACAGTGGTTCAATTATGGAATTAACCTGTTGAAAAGTGAAGATCTGATTCACTGGACTTCCACTACGTTTGATTTCCGTAAAGGGGCGGCGATATTTTCTGATGCCGGTTCACCTGATGTATACAAGGATTTCTCGACCATTAAACGGGTCTGGGCACCTCAGATTTTTTGGGATCCTGATTATCAGTGGGACAATGGCGAGAAAGGCGGCTATATGATTTATTACTCATTGTGGAATCCCGATGAGGAAAAGTATGACCGAATGTATTATTCCTATGCCGACAAGAGTTTTACTACGTTGACCAAACCCCGTCTGATGTTCGATTGGGGCTATGCGACGATTGATGCAGATATCAACTATATTGAAGCAGACGGCAAGTATCACATGCTGATCAAGAAAGAAGGCGGCACTCCCGGCATTTTTGCAGCTACGGCTGATAAGTTGACAGGACCGTACAAGATCAAGAGTGAGACAGATTATGTCCGTTTTGAAGGCGACCGGAAATGTGAGGGCTGTTCGGCTTTCCGTCTGATTGGTGATTCTACCTGGCGTGTAGCTTATATCCAGTATTCCACACGTCCCAAGCAGTACAGAATCTGTCAGGCAGATGAACTGATGCAGAATTTTCATTCTCCTGTCACGATAGAAGGAGTGGAAGCTCCCCAACATGGTTCGTTTATGACACTGACCAAAAAGGAGTATAAACGTTTGAAACGGTGGTCAGACCGTGAAATGAAGAAGCAGGCCGGGAAGGCAGTACCTTTGAAAAAATAGTATAGTGTGGTCCGGATAAATTCCGGACACACTATAATCCATACGTTCTATTTTATGTCCTAAATCCAATCTTGGTCATTATCGCAAAAAACTCCTTCACCCCTTCACCTTCCTTTGTAAATGCGGGTTTTAGGGTGAATGATGTCCTTCACTTCTCCTTCACCTGCCCTTCACTTATGCTGTTTCCGGTTTAAAGAAAGGATTTTTTGTGAAGTTGTGACTTAAGAAGAGAATTTTAAAATATTGACATTTTTAAAAAAGTAAGCTTTACTTTTTCAAAAGTAAGGTTTACTTTTTTTAAAGTAAACCGAGTTTTTCAGAAAGTAAGCCGGAAGTTCGGGGAAAGAATATGTATAAAGTGTGGATTTTTGTCAATCTTTTTTGAAAAATCTACTTTGGGAGGTCGGACTGTTTAGAGTCGAATATAGGTCAATATAATGATTTTCAGCGCTTTTGACGAATTGTATTTTCCAAGCTTTTGATGTCGGAAAAGAATGCGATAGTGGCTGTAAGGGCATGGGAACAAGTGAGAGAGGCAATGAAACATGTGAAAGATACTGCTTCATACTATAAACAGTTGATGATCATAGTGTTATACCATGCTGTGAACAGGTGGAAGTAAAGTCGGAAAAAATCCCTTTCAGGGTAAATCCTGGGACCAAAATTTTGTAAAATTATATTATTTGCTTCATATATGGGGATGAGAAGCTTGTAATATAAAGTGCGGTAGAGGAAATCTGAAAATGATGTTTTTGCGATAGAAAAGGAACGTTTGCTCTTAATATAAAAAATCAGACCTTGGCAGGATCTGTTTTTACACTGCCAAGGTCTGAATAAATTGGTTTGCCTTTTGACTGGTTAGGCGTGATCTATTTGATTATACGATAATAATCAGCTTTTCGTGGTTTTTCCGGTGACGGATCTCCGTCCGGGTAGCCGAGTGCCAAGGCACCTATACCGATCAGGTTTTGGGCGAGCCCCATGTCCTGAAGCAACTTTTTGCCTTCTTCAGATTCGAACATTTCCTGTTCGCGGTGAATCCAGCAAGATCCCAAACCGACAGAATGGGCTGCAAGCATCATGTTTTCGAGTATACAGCTGCCGTCCTGTACAGGATAACGCGCATCGTCCGGAGCCAGTACCAGCACGATGGTCGGTGCGTCGTAATAAGGATTACTGTCTGTACCCATTATCTTGGCATTGAGGGCGATCAGATGTTTTTTGAATGTTTCGTTTTGTACGGCGATGATAAAAGGTGCCTGCATGCCTCTTGATGTCGGTGCATAAGTGCCGGCTTCGAGGACAGCCTTTAATTCTTCGTCTGTGATCTGTTCTTTTTTGTATTTGCGGATACTCCGTCGTGTACGGATATTCTGTAAAACAACGTTGTTCATATTATTTTTTGTTGAGAATGTCGCTGATGTCTTCTTTATTGAGTTTTGAGAAGTTTTCTCTCATGGCTGTATCGCCTTTGATGTTTTCCAGTTTGTAGTAGTCCATAAAGCCGATATGCCCTTCGCGCAAAGCTTGTGCCAGTGCCTTGGGTACTTCTGCTTCAGCCTGGATAACTTCTGCCCGTGCTTCCTGTGCCTTGGCTTTCATTTCCTGTTCTGCAGCTATGGCCATGGCCCGGCGTTCTTCCGCTTTGGCCTGGGCTATGTTCTTGTCGGCATTGGCCTGATCCATTTGAAGGGTGGCACCGATATTTTTGCCTACGTCGATATCGGCAATATCAATAGAAAGGATTTCAAATGCCGTACCGGCATCAAGGCCTTTTCTTAATACCAGTTTGGAAATGGAGTCCGGATTTTCCAGCACCTGTTCGTGGCTTTCAGCGGAACCGATGGATGACACGATACCTTCTCCCACACGGGCCAGGATCGTATCTTCACCAGCACCACCCACAAGCTGATGGATGTTGGCGCGTACCGTCACGCGTGCTTTGGCAATAAGCTGGATACCGTTTTTGGCCACAGCGGCAACGGGAGGCGTGTCGATGACTTTTGGGTTCACAGAGGTCTGGACAGCTTCGAATACGTCACGTCCTGCCAGGTCAATGGCAGTAGCCTTTTCAAAAGGAAGGTCGATGTTGGCCTTGGAGGCAGACACCAAAGCATGTACGACTCTCTGTACATGACCTCCGGTCATATAGTGGGCTTCCAGGTTATCGCGGGTGATTGTTTTAAGTCCTGCCTTGTGGGCTTCGATGAGGCTGGGTACGATAATACCCGGCGGCACGTTACGGATGCGCATAAGGAACAGTTGGATGAGAGAGATCTTCACACCGGATACTTTAGCGGAGAGCCAGAGGAAAAACGGTACGAAATGAAAGAAGATTGCCAAAAGGATGATGACACCGATTGCGGCAATCACTGCGTTAATGGTAATGAGGTCCATAATGGTATTAAGTTTAAGAGTGAATGTTATTTATTTCTTTTTGACGGTAATCTGTGCTTCATCCACCCGTGTCACGATGACAGGAGTGCCTTCGTCCAGAAATCCGTCTGCAGATTTGACTTCTACCAGTTTACCGTTGATGTCAGCGTTGCCTATCAAGGCCAGCCTGGTGACAGTGACGCCCTCATCGCCCGGACGTACTGATAACTGTTCCTGTCGGGCGGCCGTGGAGTCAATGCTTTTATGAAGTGAATATTTTTCGATGGTGCGGGAATGCATCAGCCAGTAGCAGAACAAACCGCACAGGATCAGCGAGATTCCCATTACCAGCAATCCGGTAGTGATGCCAAAATGACTGAATGTAAGAATATTGGCAATGACCAGACAGCAGCAGGCACCAATTCCCGCGAATCCGAATCCCGGAATGATGAAAATTTCAATACCTGCCAGCAGGAAACAGAAGGCAAAGAGAATAATAATTGTGAATAGTTCCATATTGAAAAATCTGTTTAGTAACCTTGCCGGTATTTGTCTTCGTCCTTGTCGTTGAGCATGCTCAAATAAGAGAGGTAACGGCTTTCGCTGATGAGGTGATCCTCTACGGCCTGACGTACTGCGCAACCCGGTTCGTGGGTATGCGTGCAGTTGCCATACTTGCATTCAGACGAGATCCGGAAAATTTCGCGGAAGTAGTGGTCTACTTCTTCCTTTTCCATATTGAAAGTTCCGAAACCCTTTATTCCCGGAGTGTCGATCAGATGTCCGCCTTCCGGCAGATCGTACATCTCGCTGAACGTCGTGGTGTGCATACCGGTATCGTGTGCGGAAGAAATTTCTGCAGTCCTGACATTCAGGTCAGGAATCAGGGCATTAAGCAGGGTGGATTTGCCTACTCCGGAATTGCCTGAAAAGAGAGTGGTTTTTCCGGACAGCGCCTGTTTGAGTTCGTCTATGCCTTCATGATGCAAAGCCGATGTCTTGAAGCAGGGATAACCTAGAGAGGTATACAGATAGATCATACCTTCCATATATCGGATTTCATCTTCGGTGTAGCTGTCAGTCTTGTTGAAAACCAGGTTGACCGGTACCCGATATGCTTCGGCCGAAGCCAGAAAACGGTCAATAAAAACGGTAGAGGTTTCCGGGTGGCTGATAGTGACGACCAATACGGCCAGATCGATGTTGGCAGCGATGATATGGCTTTGCTTGGAGAGGTTGGATGCTTTGCGGATAATGTAGTTCTTCCGGTCTTCAATCTCGGTAATGAAGGCCGTACCTTCGGCATTTGGGGTGATCTGTACAAAATCCCCTACGGCTACGGGATTGGTGCTGCGGATGCCTTTCAGGCGGAAATTACCCTTTATTTTAGACTCAATAAGCTGGCCGTCGTCAGTTCGGACGACGTACCAGCTTCCTGTATTTCGAATGACCTGGCCTCTCATCAGACGGTCATTATTTCTTTGTCTTTTGCAGCGTAAAGGTCGTCAATCTGCTTGATGTACTTGTCGTGTACTTTCTGCAGTTTGGCTTCAGAATTTTTCTGCTCGTCCTCAGGCATACCGTCTTTTACTGCTTTTTTGAGAGCATCGATGGCGTCGCGGCGTGCGTTGCGGACACTGACTTTGGCTGTTTCACATTCAGACTTACACTGTTTGGCGAGCTGTTTGCGTCGTTCCTCTGTCAATGGCGGGATGCCGATACGGATGATTTCTCCGTTGTTTTCCGGCATAATGCCCAGTTCAGAATCTATGATTGCCTTTTCGATGGCACGGAACATATTCTTGTCCCATGGTTTGATAGCGATACTGCGTGGGTCAGGAGTGTTGACAGCTGCTACATTATTGATGGGAACCATGCTGCCGTATGAATCTACGCGTATGCCGTCCAGAAGGCGGACATCGGCTTTGCCGGCACGGATGTGAGCCAAAGCATCGTCAAGATACATGATAGCCATATCCATTTTTTCCTGTGCTTCGTCGAGAATTGTTTTTGAGTCTGCCATAAGTTTGTTTCTTTTTGGTTTTGCTTGATAAAAAATTTAATATTGAACAAAAATAAACTATTTTTTATTTATCTGCAATATTTATGAATGAATCTTTGTGATAAAGCCTGAAAACGGGCTTTGTCCGCATGGTCGGCAGGTGGGTTACTGACGGTTGAAACGGTAACCGATTCCCAGCATGAGATTATTGGGAGAGTGGAAATCATGAAGCTGGTAGCCCGTATGCAGAAACCAATGGCGGCTCAAGGAAAACTTAAGAGCCAGGATCTGATAGAAGCCTTTCAGATCTTTGCCATGCCAGTATATGTTATGGCCGATTCCGGCATTGATGGAGAAAAAAGGCATGACGTATTCACCTCTCACGGATAAGCCGATTCCGATCTGTTCTTTAAGTGGGGGACGGTAGAATTTCAGTTCTTCAGGAAGTGCTGACGTGGCGATGTATTGTTCGATATTGGCGCTTTCGTCGTATTGGGCATCCAGTGAAATTCCCGCCTTGAAGCGGCGGCTGATTGTATACATGGGGTTGATGTTCAGGCCGGCTACAGCAAACATGCCGGGGGCGGCGAATGCCTTGTCGTCGATGAACACTCCTTTGCGTCGCCAGGTTCCGTATATGACGGCATCGCAGCTGAGACGTTGTCTGAAGGACGGTCTGAATGATTGTGGATGGGATATTGTCCGTGAGTCGGCCGGATTGGGAATATAGGTCAGACTGATTTTACTACCGGCCAGATTCAGGCCGCCGTTGGGATATTTGGTGTTGCCGTTTGAATAGTGGGTCAGGTCAATACCGGTATTTAAAAGCCAGTGGGAAGATAATTGCCATTTGAAAAAGAAACCTACATTCAGATAAGCGTTGATTCTGGAACCGATTACGCGGTTGAAGGGATTCGTTTCAGCATCATAAGGATGCCATCCGAAGGCGGCACCAAAGTTCCATTCGTAGTTGAAGGATATTTTGGGAGAAAAACGATAAATGGGAGCTCCCTGAAAGACGTATGCGGTGACGGGATTTCCCAGTTCGGTTCTGGAACCGAATGAGTTGAATGCGCAACCTATGCCCTGATAGGCATCAGGATAAACCGTTCCTGTGTATGAGTCCGGATGAAACTGGAAAGCATATCTGATATGGGCGGATATGGCCGTATTGATATGTCGGCCACGTGAATTGTTTCCTTTCAGAAAAGGATTGGTCGGAAAAATGTAGCCCGGGCGCAATTCCATACCGATCCGGTGGATGACGGGGAAATCCCTTTCGGCGACGGAATCGGCGTGCTCACGGTTCTGGCCATATATGGTGGCAGGTAAGATGGCTGTCAGTGCTAAAAAACATGAGATTTTCATACACGGTAAACGATACATGTGATGAAAAGCGTCACCCTGACAAATCTGCATTGATGGAAATGTTGGTCAGGGTGACGTTTTTTCTTCAGGAAAGAGACGATCAGTTATGAACTAAAGTGCCGATGTCTTCGCCTTCCATGACCTTTTTCAGATTGCCATAGACATCCATGTTGAAAACATAAATAGGCAGGTTGTTCTCCTTGCACATGGTTGTGGCTGTCAGGTCCATGACTTTCAGACCCTTGTTGTAAATCTCGTCGTACGTGATTTCATTGAATTTTGTGGCATTCGGGTCCTTTTCCGGGTCGGCTGTATAGATACCGTCTACGCGTGTACCTTTGAGCATCACATCGGCCTCGATCTCGATACCTCTGAGTGAGGAACCTGTATCTGTGGTGAAATAAGGATTTCCGGTGCCGGCACTCATGATGACTACTTCACCGTTTTCCATGCATTCAATGGCTTTCCATTTGCTGTAGAATTCGCCGATCGGTTCCATACGGATAGCGGTCAGGACACGGCTCTTGACACCGATTGCGCCAAGTGCGCTGCTGAGACCGAGTGAGTTGATGACGGTAGCACACATGCCCATTTGGTCACCCTTGACGCGGTCGAAGCCTTTGCCTGCCCCGCTGAGTCCGCGGAAAATGTTACCGCCGCCGATGACAATACCGATTTGTACTCCCATGTCGTGTATTTCCTTGATTTGTTCGGCGTATTCGGCCAGACGTTTTTCGTCTATTCCGTATCTCTGTTCGCCCATCAGGCTTTCGCCGCTTAGTTTAAGTAAGATTCTTTTGAATTTTGCCATATTGATAAAGATTTAAAGGGTATTTAAATGATGATGTGTGTCTGGTATCAGATATCTGACTTCCTTGAATGCGTAGCGTCGTATCTCTCCGGCTGTGTCCTGGAGAAGCAGGTGACCGGTAGGTTCCACTCCGGCTATGCGGGCTTCAAACTGACCGTTGGAATCCGTGTATGGATAGAAACCGTCATTTCTGTAGAGGGCTTGCATGTAAAGTCTGGCAATCAGCTCTTCCTCCCCGTTGCGAAGCTTCTGATAATAATGTTTGAAACGTTCGACTGCACGTGCCAGAACAAAGATCCGTTCTGTTTCGTGTCCGATAATCTGAATCAGCGAAACAGGATTGGGGGAATCGCTTTTGAATTCTTCCTGATTGATGTTGAGTCCTATTCCGACGATGCTGGATTCTATGCTTTTGCCGCAAAGTGTATTTTCAATAAGCATTCCGCCTATTTTCCGGTCTTTCCAGTAAATGTCGTTCGGCCATTTGATGGAGAGTTGGTCTGTATAGTCTTCCAATGCTTCTTTGGCAGAAAGGGCTGCAATCTGTGAAATGGCAAATTGGCGGTTGGCTGTAAGAAACTGTGGATGAATCAGTATGCCGTAAATGACGTTCTTTCCGGCTTCTGCTTCCCACTTGTTGTTGGCCTGACCGCGTCCTGCGGTCTGGAAGTCGGTGCTGACAAGTGTCATTTCTTTGGGGCTTACGGGCCGGTAACTTTTGAGAAAGTTATTGGTGGAATCGATGGTTTCCATTTCGATCCATTCAAACCACGGGGAGTCGTCTAGTGTGTAAAGTGCATTCATTCTATGATAAATTAGGTGGAGCGCCAGTCAGAATACAGGGGGTAGAAAAGCGTTTTCAATATGTTTGAGATGTTCTTTTTCTCCATCCTGCAGAATGGTGATAATATCGAAACGGACGGGAAGATCAATGGCGAATTTTTTGATGTAGGCATCTGCAGAACTGACAATTCTGCGTATTTTCTTACCATTGACAGCCTCTTCCGGGTTGCCGAACAGATTGTTTTTGCGGGTTTTTACTTCGACAATGACCAGTACGCCGTCTTTTTCAGCCACAATGTCAATTTCCTTATGCCGGTAGTGCCAGTTCCTGTGCAGAACATGGTATCCTTTTCCTTGCAGGTAATCAGCTGCGGCCTGTTCACCTTGTTTACCCAACTCATAGTGCGCTGCCATAGGCTTTTGTTTGCTATGTTTCTGCAAATTTATTAAAAATATTGGGGATTCATGTCAGAAATAGTATTTTTGCGGACAGATATTTTAAGTATATTGATGGCAGACGATATTTTTTATATGAAAAAAGCCTTGGAGGAAGCGCGTAAAGCTTTTTCTGAGGATGAGATTCCGGTGGGTGCCGTAGTTGTTTGTGGTGACAGGATCATAGCGCGCACGCATAATCTGACTGAAACACTTACGGATGTGACAGCACATGCGGAAATGCAGGCGATTACGGCTGCGGCCAACGCCTTGGGAGGGAAGTATTTGACTGAATGTACGATGTATGTGACAATGGAGCCTTGCGTAATGTGTGCCGGAGCCATCGGGTGGGCACAGCTCAAAAGACTGGTTTTCGGCGCGTCAGATGATAAGCGTGGATACCAGAGTTTTGCACCGAAAGCCTTGCACCCCCGTACAGAAGTACAGTCTGGCATTTTGGCAGATGAGGCTGCAGCTCTGTTAAAGGATTTTTTTAAGCGAAAACGTTAAGAGCCGGTCAAGTCTGGCTCTTATTTTATCTCTTCGTAATCTACATATTCTCCTTCGTCATCTGCAAATATTTTCTGATGTGAAGAAGAAGACTTTCCTGAACTGTTTGTTTGTTGAGAATAAGTCTGTTCGTTCTGCGAATAACCCTGCTGACGGGTGGATGAATTCCGTTCGGCCTTATGTTTGGGCGAAAAAGAATTCATGATCTGCTTGACTTTCCCTACAATAGTCAGAAGAAAGACGCCGATAAAGACCAGTATGGCTAAAAAAAAGCCTAACAGACAACCAAGTGGACTACCCATAATTTTTCTTTTTATGTTTTAAAGAAAGAACCACAAGAACCGTGCCAAATCAAGCGTCCTGCTTTTTCCCCGTGAAAAGCGAAAGTAGGATATACCATGCAATAATAGCTGCGAAACAACTGTATTTCAGGAAAATAAACATGGGTATGCAGGTGATGACAAAAATAAATTTAATCTTGTTTTCCTTCCATGACAGGTTCTTGAATTTTAAAGCGAAAAGGGGTATTTCTGCGACCAGGAGGAAACAGAAAAGCAACATGAAGAAGAACAGAAAGAATGCATTGAACTTTTCTGAAACCAGGAAACTGTAGTTACCTACAATAAGAGATCCCCAAAACAAAGCATTGGCCGGTGTCGGTAGTCCGATAAAGGAAGATGTCTGGCGCGTGTCGAGATTGAATTTGGCCAGACGTAATGCCGAGAAAGCAGCCATTAAAAAGGCTGTGTAAGGCATGAAAGAACGAAGAGGTTCCATAAATGCCGGGTATGTTACTTCGGTAAACAAGTAGAATATCATGGCAGACGGTGCAACGCCGAATGTGACGACATCTGCCAAAGAATCCAATTCTTTACCTATAGGCGAGGAAACTTTCAGCAATCTGGCCGACATGCCATCGAAGAAATCAAAAATCGCGCCTATAATAATTAAGGTAATCGCCCAAACATAATTGCCGTGGAATGCGGCTCCGGTAGCTATGCAACCGGAGATCAGATTACAGCATGTGATGCTGTTAGGAATCTGGCGGATAATGATATTTGCCATGCTTTCAGAGTTTATTATTGCAATTTGGCCAGGATGGTTTCGTTTCCGGTCGTTTTCTGGCCTAATTTGACACATACTTCTGTGCCGACGGGTAAGTATACATCCACACGGGAACCGAATTTGATGAATCCCATGTGCTCGTCAATATAGCAGTCTTCGCCTTCCTTGGCGTAAGTGACAATCCGTCGGGCTACAGCACCGGCAATCTGTCGTGCCATGATTTCTATACCGTCAGGCGTTTCAATGACGACAGTAGAGCGTTCGTTTTCTATGCTGGCTTTGGGAAGCCATGCCTTGTGATAATTACCGTTATGGTGGCGGACCAGCTTGACAGTGCCGTCAACCGGAATCCAGTTGGCATGTACATTGACGATGTTCATGAAGATGGAGATCATCAGACGGCGGTCATGGAAGTATTCATTTTCGTCTACTTCCTCTATTACCACGATCTTGCCGTCGGCAGGAGCGATGACTATTCCTTCCGTATCGCCTTCGAACCGGCGTATGGGACATCTGAAGAAGTTGACCACAATAAAATATAGTATACAGCCAACAACAGTGAACAGATAGAATGGCAGTTTGCTGTCAAAGCCATAATACAAAAGTGCATCAACAGCCAGTAAAGCAATGATGCCCCCCAGTAAAGTGTGAGTTCCTTCGCGGTGTATTCTGATCTTTTTAAGTTTTCTTAGTTTGCGTCCCATAAATTGTTCAATGTAGTTTAACATGCAAAAGTAGGTATATTCTATTTAATATGCAAAATATTCAACTTTCTTTTGGCTACAGTTGTCTATTAACAATCTTTTTTCTTTAAAATTAAAGCTTTTCATATTGTGATTTTGCTAAAACTGACTTAACTTTACACGCATTTTCGTGCTTATTTTTGTTCTAATCATTGTGTTTTATGCAGGATTTTGTTCATCTACACGTACATACGCAGTATTCCATCTTGGACGGACAGGCCAGTGTGCCTCGTCTTGTGGATAAGGCCATGAAAAACGGGATGCGTGGTATGGCCATTACCGATCATGGTAACATGATGGGTATAAAGGAATTCTTTAATTATACCCAAAAGAAAAATGGTCCGGTCAATGCGGATATCAAGTCATGGAAGAAACGTATCGAACTGTTGCAAAAAGGTGAGAATGCAGCACAGATAGAATGGAGAGACGGTCAGAAAAAGAAGAAGAAGGAAGCCGAGGAAGCTCGTAAACGTGCGGAAATCAATGGGGAACCTGTTCCTGAAGAGGCCAATTTCGTGGAAGAACCGGAACCGGAATTTCCCGCATTGGACGTACAGCTGAAAACGGCGCTTGAAGAATTGGAAGCCGCTAAAAAAAGGTTGTTTAAACCTATTTTCGGGTGCGAGATGTATGTAGCTCCACGCAGGCTTTATCAGATGGACAAGGATAAAGGTGATAACAGGCGTTATCATCTGGTCGTGTTGGCCAAGAACCAGACCGGATACCATAATCTGATCAAACTGGTGTCCAAATCATGGACGGATGGTTTTTATACCCGTCCGAGAACAGACCGCGTAGAGTTGGAAGCGCATCATGAGGGGTTGATTGTTTGTTCTGCCTGTATTGCCGGTGAGATTCCTCATAAGATACTGGTTGGCGATATGGAGGGAGCTGAAGAGGCCGTCCAGTGGTATAAAAGAGTTTTTGGAGATGATTTCTATCTGGAGTTGCAGCGGCATGAAGTGAAAGATCCCAATCAGAGAGCCAATCGTGAAACGTTCCCTCTGCAGCAGAAGGCCAATGCCAAATTGATGGAACTGGCTGATAAGTACGGAATAAAGCTGGTGTGTACAAACGACTGTCATTTTGTGGATCAGGAGAATGCGGAGGCACACGACCGTTTGATCTGTCTGAGTACGAACCGTGATTTGGATGATCCTAAGCGTATGCTTTATTCCAAGCAGGAATGGTTCAAGACAAGGGAGGAGATGAATGAAGTCTTTTCGGATGTACCGGAGGCTTTGGCCAATACCTGCCAGATCTGCGACAAGGTGGAATTTTATAGTATAGACCATGCACCGATCATGCCGAACTTTGAGATTCCTGAATCTTTCGGTACGGAAGAATCATACAGGCAGAAGTATACGGATCAGGATCTTTTTGATGAATTTACGCGTGATGAGAATGGGAATGTCGTATTGAGCGAGGATGCAGCCCGTGACAAAGTGAAGAAGTTGGGAGGCTGTGACAAACTTTACCGTTTGAAGCTGGAGGCCGATTATTTGGCTAAACTGGCTTATGACGGGGCTGCCAAGCTATACGGTGATCCGTTGCCGGAATCGGTACATGAACGTATAAACTTTGAGTTGCACATCATGAAGACCATGGGTTTCCCAGGCTACTTCCTGATCGTGCAGGACTATATTAATGCGGCTCGTCATGAATTGGGCGTTTCGGTAGGACCGGGACGTGGTTCGGCCGCAGGATCGGCAGTTGCATATTGTTTGGGAATTACGAAAATCGACCCAATCAAATATGATTTGCTGTTTGAGCGTTTCCTGAATCCCGACCGTATTTCCTTGCCTGATATTGACGTGGACTTTGATGATGACGGGCGAGGCAAGGTCTTGAGTTGGGTAACCCAGAAGTATGGAGAAGAAAAGGTGGCTCATATCATTACTTATGGTACCATGGCAACCAAGCTGGCTATCAAGGATGTGGCCCGTGTTCAGAAGTTGCCGCTTGACATTTCCAACGGACTTTGCAAGCTGATACCAGATAAGTTGCCCGATGATGAGAATGGCAAATCGCGCAAGATGAACCTGCCTAATGCCATTTCTTGTATTCCTGAATTGCAGCAGGCTGAGGCTTCGCCGAATCCGCTTCTGAGAGATACCATCCGATATGCCAAGATGTTGGAAGGCAATGTGCGCAATACGGGTGTTCATGCCTGTGGCGTGATCATCTGCCGTGACGACGTGTCCGACTGGGTGCCTATCAGTACGGCCGAAGATAAGGAAACAGGTGAAAAACTGCGTTGTACGCAGTATGAAGGTTCGGTTATTGAGGATACCGGACTGATCAAGATGGACTTCCTGGGTTTGAAAACCCTTTCTATCATAAAGGAGTGTCAGGCTAATATACGTGACAGTCTGGGCCTGGACATTGATGTGGACAAACTGGATATCGAGGATCCCGCTACATATAAGTTGTATTGTGATGGTCGTACGATTGGTACCTTCCAGTTCGAATCTGCCGGCATGCAGAAGTATCTGCGCGAGCTTCAACCTTCCACATTTGAGGACCTGATAGCCATGAATGCGCTTTACCGTCCGGGACCTATGGATTATATTCCTGATTTTATCGACCGTAAGCAGGGACGTAAACCGGTGACTTATGATATTCCGTGTATGGAAACCTATCTGAAGGATACGTATGGTATTACGGTTTATCAGGAGCAGGTGATGCTTTTGTCCCGCCAGCTGGCCAACTTTACCCGTGGTGAGAGTGATACTCTGCGAAAAGCCATGGGAAAGAAGTTGATTGACAAGCTGAATCACATGTATCCGAAGTTTGTGGAGGGAGGTAAGAAAAACGGCCATGATCCTAAAATCCTTGAAAAGATCTGGGCAGACTGGAAGAAATTTGCATCCTATGCCTTCAATAAGAGTCATGCCACCTGTTATTCATGGGTCGCTTATCAGACAGCTTATTTGAAAGCGAATTATCCGGCCCAGTATATGGCCGCTGTCATGAGCCGAAGTTTGGCTAATATCACTGATATTACCAAACTGATGAGTGAATGCAAAAGTATGGGGATCAGTACGCTCGGTCCTGATGTCAATGCCAGTTTGCGCAAGTTCAGTGTAGATGCAGACGGTAACGTGCGATTTGGTTTGGGTGCCGTAAAGGGGCTTGGAGACGCTGCTGTTGAAGCCATTATTAAAGAACGTATGGAAAACGGTCCGTTCAGCAGTGTCTTCGACTTTGTTCAACGTGTTCCGACCAGTGCCTGCAAACGTAATAATCTTGAAAGTCTGGTTCTTTCAGGTAGTTTCGACTGTTTTACTGACATTATGCGTGAGCAGTATTTTGCATTGAACAGTCGTGGTGAAGTATTTTTGGATTCTTTGGCCCGTTATGGTGCGCGTTATCAGATGGATAAGAATGCCGCCCAGAATTCATTGTTCGGTGATATGGAAATGGTGGAGATTTCAACTCCTGAAATACCACAGGCCGCACCATGGAGTGCTTTGGAACGTTTGAACAAAGAACGTGAACTGGTTGGAATTTACTTGTCTGCTCATCCGTTGGATGATTTCGCCATTATTCTTCAGGATGTTTGCAATACGCGTATGGCTGATCTTCAGGATATGGAAAAACTGGTCAATAAGGACTTGACTCTAGGCGGAATGGTGACAGCGGTCCGTCGTGGCGTATCAAAGGCAGGAAAGCCCTACGGAATCGTGACTATCGAAGATTACAGCGGTTCATTCGAGATTGCACTTTTTGGTCAGGACTGGCCTACATGGGGCAGTTATATGGATGTAGGCAATACCTTGTTTATTACGGCTAAGTGTCAACCCCGTCAGTGGGATCCTTCCAAACTGGAATTCAGGATTGGAAAGATTGATTTTCTGGCTGATGTTAAAGATACGCTTATTGAAAGTATCACCATCACCATGGGGCTGGATGCGTTGGATGACGATACGGTCATGAGTCTGTCTTCCATTGTAAAAGACAGTCCGGGAACAGTTAATCTTTATTTCCAGATATTGGATCCGGAGGGACAGATGAACCTGACCTTTCAGTCAAAGACAGAGAAGATATCCGTTAAAAAGGATTTAATTTCATATATAGAAAGCAAACCTGCCTTGTCATATAAAATAAATTAGTAATTTTGTACCATTAACATTAAAAAAAATACAATGGCATTAGCAATTACAGAGTCAAATTTTGATGAACTGTTGGCTTCAGGCAAGCCGGTGATGGTAGACTTTTGGGCAACTTGGTGTGGTCCGTGTAAGAAAATTGGTCCGGAAATAGAAGCGTTGGCTGAAGAATATGAAGGCCGCGCCATTATCGGCAAGTGTGATATTGAGGAGAATGATGAACTGGCTTTGCGGTTCAAGATCCGTAATGTACCTACAATTCTGTTCTTCAAGAACGGAGAGTTGGTAGACAAGCAGGTCGGTGCAGCTCCCAAAAGTACTTTTGAGGATAAACTGAAAGCTATTCTTTAAATACTGATATTATGGATAACTTTGAAAAAGAGCTTCTCAAGGATGCAGAAGAAGATGCCCGTACGGTAGAGTTTATTAAAAATTATTTGCCTCAGGATGTAAAGGATAAGTTTACGGATGAGGAGTTGTATTATTTCCTTGATGTCATCGTAGACTATTATGCTACCAGCGGTGTGTTGGATGCCGAACCGGATAAGGACGGATATATAACCATCGATGAAGAAAAGGTGGTAGATTATGTGGTGAAGCAGGCCAAGAAGGACAAAATGGGCGATTTTGATCCCGATGATGTCCTTTGGGTCGTTCAGGGAGAAATGGAGTTCGGAGAATCGTTGGATGAAGATGAGGCTTAAGTCAAAGTGTATATAGGGATATTCAGTAGATGTCCTTAAAAAAGATGGCATATGAAGAGATGATGGTTTATTATCTTCATATGCCATTTTTATTGTAATTTTTCAATGTTTTCTTATATCATTTAATCCTGAAAGACAAGACTTTCTGGAATAATCTTGATTTTATATTATAGCATTCCAATGGCTCACAGATAAAGGAGTGGCGATGTAACCAAAATAAAGAAAAATCCAGGTTATGAAGCTTGGAATCGATTGTCAATGTCAATCCTGACGGTTGGGGAATACGTCAGGATCAGAAAATACGATTCACATGAGGTGAACTTCTATACGAAACAAACCTTATTCAATGAAAACACGAAGCCTGTTGTTTTTTTGACTAATAATTTTAAGTTTCAGTTAGAAACCATATATTGATATATAGTTATCCGGGCATAACTTTGTATATTTATATCATGTAACATGTTATTTGGAATTTGTAACATGTTAATTTGAATCTATTGTGAAAAACAAAGAGAATGACTACATTTGTTTTGTCTGAAAAAATTAAAAATAGGAGGAAGGCAAAAAACAACTATACTGTTTTTCACATCTATGGCGTGTATCCTGCATTAATTGAAGCTTTCGTGGCATGTACAGGAGAAAATGTAGAATGTCATGTAATAGAAAACAGTCGTCCGAGACGTGACTTTGTGACTGTCAGTTTTGGCTTTAATGTTGAATATGCAGACGTTTCCAGCATAGGGACTGGCGTAAACATAGGAATAGATCTCGATTTAGATTTTGAACATGCATTTGTTTAATTATTCATGAAATACATTAGGAAGCATATTATTCAGTTTATTTTTTTCTGCTGCGTTGCTATTCTGCAGGCGCAGCAGAAAAATACAGAATTACCGCGCCTGTTGGAGAAAGCCGCGCTTGTACAGCAGTTCAGCCGCATTCATCCGCAGGAGAAAGTCTATCTGCACTTTGACAACACGGGTTATTTCATCGGAGAAACAATCTGGTTCAAGGCTTATGTGACCAGATCCGACTCTGATCACCCGACCAATCTGAGTGGAGTACTTTACGTGGAGCTTCTTAATCCGTCAGGAGAAGTGGTGGAAAGACGAAAACTGAAACTGGAAAACGGACAGGCACACGGGGATATCCGTCTCGACAAAATCCTCACTTCCGGATTCTATGAAGTAAGGGCCTACACACGCTACATGACCAACTGGGGGACAGGCGCATGCTTCTCAAGGGTATTCCCCATATTTGAAGAACCAAAGGAAGAAGGCAATTATGAAAGAGCATCCATCAACAACTCTGCATGGAGAAGGCTGATGCCTGATATGAGGGAAGACTCAGACACTAAAACGAAACGGACGAAAAAGAAACAAAAGGAAGAAACCGCTAAAGAAAAGATTGCCACACGTCCTAAAGGTACTTACACTACTGAAAGCCGGGGAATCACCCTGCACATCTATCCGGAGGGAGGCAATCACATATACGGTCTGGAAGGTCGCATCGCATTCCAACTGATCGACCGTGAAGGCATGCCGGTAACGGGAACTGTACAGATCGTGCGTCCGGACGGAACAGCTGACGTACAGGGAATCGGTGTCGACAGTCTCGGAAGGGGACTGTTCTCATACACTCCGGACCATGAACCGGCCGAATTGGTCCTGACACAGCCGAACGGAAAAACGAGCCGTTTCAAGTTTCCCGATGCCGAGCAGGAAGGATGTGCCCTGAGGGTAAATACCTTGAATGAAGACAGAATATATGTGGAAACAGCCGTCTCCAATGGATTGTATGGCAGACTTTGGGGCATGACCCTGCAAAACGGAGGAACCGTAGTGGCCAGTCATTCTTTCCGGACAGGAGAGAAACCGTATACCTTCTTTCTCAGCCGCAAGGACATGCCACCCGGAGTAAGCCAGATCACTATCTTCGACGGGGAAGGGAGAATATGGGCAGAACGGATGGTCTTTATTCCGCCACAGCCGGAAGCTGCAGACAGCATACGGCTGGAACTGGAAAACGGGCAACTGCACCCATGCGGAAAAATCAGAATTACCGCAAAAACCGAGCCGAAAGCCACGTTCTCCTTTTCAGCCAGGGATATAGCCACTTCTACAGGAGGATACAACGGAAATGTACGCACGTGGATGCTGCTCGCATCAGAACTGAAAGGCTATGTCCACCGGCCGGAATATTATTTCGAAGCCGATGATCTGGAACATCGGAAAGCTGCGGACCTGCTCATGCTCATCCAAGGATGGAGGAAATACGACTGGCGCGTGATGGCCGGAACAGAACCCGCCCTACTGAAAGAACCCATCGAGGACAAACTGTATATAGACGGAACGGTTTTCCCCGACAGGAAAAAACAGGAAACAGACGGACTCCGACTGACAGCATACCTCTATAATCGAAACGGAGAATCCATGAAGGGGAAAACACGGACTGATTCGGCCGGTCATTACGCCTTCAGTATACCTGACTGTACGGGACGGTGGTCACTTTTCCTGAAAGCGGAAGGACGGACAAAAAAGCAGGAAGACTTCCGCATCGGCATACGAAGGAATTTCTCACCCGTACCGCCACGGACATTCAACTGGTTCGAAACACAACCTGTTCCGGAAAGCCGGAAAGGCAGGCTTAAATTTGCCGGATTCGAAGATACCGGTACACTCGCGCCTCCACAGGAAAAACGACACATCCTCATTCCTACCGTACATGTGGACGAAAGATGGGTTTATGAAAATCCACGTGTAGCATGGGAGAACGAGAATGTGGGCAAGAAAAAGGCATTCCTGTATTACGACTGCGATGCCGCCACAAACCGCATTTCCGACAAGGGAGAAGAATTGCCTGCATTTCAGGACTGGCTGAAAGAACAGAATGAATATTTCGTAGGGGAAACTTATGTGATCCATGACAAAACACCGCAAGAAGAATTTAGGGAAGAAGTCAAACTGATGAACCCGGAATATGCCAATAATAATGACAGGTTCAAGCTCTTGATGAACCAGATGAAGATTGGATCTTCTGTCATAGATAAAAAATACAACATCTATAAGGACGGACTGACCTATCATAACCGTCCTATCGTGTGGGTTATCGACAACTCCTACCACTCCCTCACGGGGATCAATTATAATCATCCGCCCAACCCGGGTGATACGGAGGACAGTGATATGGAAGAAGAAGACCTTGGCAGTGTGGGATTAACCAGCAAAGGTCGTATGATGAGCAAGCCTGAATTAAAGGTATCTTACTGTAGAACTACATCGCACCGGAATGCGGAGATGCCCTTATTCCTGGACGAGGTAAAAAGTGTCTATATTGCAGACGACCAGTCCACATGGCGGGATTTTATCCGTTTCAAGAACGAAAACGTACAGATGCCCGTCACCGTCTTCGTCTATACCCATCACTCGTTCCTGAAAGATGTCAACGGGTTGCGACGCACCTATTTCGAGGGATATAACGTTCCTTCAACCTTCGAGATGAACGATTACAGTCTGCTTCCACCCATGAAAGATTTCAGACGTACTCTCTACTGGGATCCTGATGTGACCACAGACAAGAACGGAAAGGCAGTCATTGAGTTCTACAACAATTCCTCATGCAAGGAAATACAGGTATCTGCCGAAGGTATTACGAACGACGGCAAGTGTATCTTCAATAAATAATATAAAAGATGAAACAGAAGATTATTTAATATGAGTTTAAAGCAAAATCAGAAAATGTAAGCTACTTCTATTAATCGCTTGCTGAATAGAAAATGTATGGATCCCGTTAAAATTAATTTTTGGCGGGATTATTTTTGGGGAACAAAAGTGACAGGTAAAATCTCGACTTTTGAGAAACTTATTTTCGGAGAAATGTTTGAAAATAAACCAGCCAATTAATTCATATACAAAATATTGTAGTTTAATTGGCTGGTTTTGTGTTATTAACGGAATGTCTCTGTTCAAATAATAAGGTCCGTTCCGTTTTCAGAGCAAATGGTTACCATCTGATGCACCGTGAACCGTCTTCGTTTTCTTCAATATAGACTTTGACGGTATCTTCCGGAAGGAGATTTTCAATAAGTTCCGGCCATTCTATAAAGCAGAGTGCACCACTGTAGAAATAGTCTTCATATCCCATGTCGTAAACCTCTTCCAGTTTCTTGATGCGGTAAAAATCAAAATGATAGATCAGTTCTCCGGTAGATGATGAACGGTATTCGTTGACAATGGCAAATGTAGGTGAGTTGATGACATCTTCTACACCAAGACATTCGCATACAGCTTTGGTGAAGGTTGTTTTTCCTGCACCCATTTTGCCGTACATGGCAAATACGGTATGATCGTCCATTGCTTCAATGAAAGTGCGGGCTGCCTCATGAAGATGCTCTAAAGAATCGATTTTAATTTCCATAATTATATTGTTTTATATTTTAGTTTCGTTTTTTACCTTGCAGGGTAATGAGCGGGATCAGCATTTCTTCCATGGAAATACCGCCATGCTGGAACGTATCTTTATAATAAGATACATAGTAGTTGTAATTGTTGGGATAGGCAAAGAATTTATCGCTGTCCGCAAAGATGTAAGCCGTGCTCAGGTTGGGTGAGGGAAGGCCGGTTTTTACAGGGTTTTTGATTTCGAAAACTTCTTTCGGATTATATTTCAGGTTCTTTCCCAGTTTGTATCTCAGGTTGGTATTGGTGTTGCGGTCGCCGACTACTTTCAACGGATTCTTTACCCGTATACTGCCATGGTCAGTGGTGACGATGACCTTATATTCACTGGCTGCAAGTGCTTTGAACAGATCCTTTACGGCCGAATGGCGGAACCAGCTTTGTGTGATACTGCGGTAGGCTGCTTCGTTGGAAGCCAGTTCGCGCACCATTTTCAGTTCCGTACGGGCATGAGAAAGCATGTCGATGAAATTCAGGACAATGACGTTCAGATCATATTTTTCCAGCTGTTTGAATTGTGCAACCAGTTTTTCAGCACTCTGTGAATCATTGATTTTATGATAGCTGAATGTGTTCTTCCGCCGGTAACGGTCCAGTTGGGTTTGGATAAGCGGTGCTTCATTCAGGTTCTTACCCTCTTCTTCCTCTTCGTCAACCCACAGTTCAGGAAACATTTCAGAGATCTGGTTTGGCATCAGGCCCGAGAATATGGCATTTCGTGCATATTGCGTAGCGGTTGGCAGGATGCTGCAGTATAATTCTTCGTCGATAATGAAAGAATCGGCCAGTTCCGTGGCCACTGTCCTCCACTGGTCATATCTGAAATTATCGAGAACCAGTAAACAGACTTTTTCGCCCTGGTTGAAAAGCGGGAATATTTTCTTCTTGAAAATATCCGGGCTCATCAGTGGTCGTTTTTCCGGATTTTCTATCCATTCGGCATAATGTTTGCGGATGAACTTGGAAAAGGCCAGGTTAGCTTCTGTCTTTTGCATGCTGAGCATTTCAGTCATGTGGCTTTCCGTTTCCGACAGTTCCAGTTCCCAGAATACAAGCCGTTTATATACTTCTACCCATTCTTCGAATGTGAAGGAATCATTGATCTGCATGCCTATTTTTCCAAAGTTCTGTTGGTAGGCGTTTTGAGCCACTTCCGTAACGATCTCCTTCTTATGTATGTTCTTTTTAAGAGTCAGCAGTATTTGGGTCGGGTTGACCGGCTTGATCAGATAATCTGCAATTTTGGATCCGATGGCCTGATCCATGATGTTCTCCTCTTCGCTTTTGGTGACCATGACGACCGGAGTGGTCGGCGCGATTTCCTTGATTTTGGACAAAGTTTCAAGACCGCTCAGACCAGGCATGTTCTCATCCAGCAGAATCAGGTCATAAGTCTTGGAATTGCATTGGTCGATGGCATCAAGTCCATTGGATACTGTTTCTACTTCGTAGCCTTTCTTTTCAAGGAACAGAATATGTCCTTTCAGCAGTTCTATTTCGTCGTCTACCCAAAGTAATATACCATTGCTCATCGTTCACCTCCTTTTTTTATGGATTAAAAGATAATGCCGCTTTCTGTTTCTTCTGTTTCATACGGTTGATCCTGATACTCTCCATCATTATTGTACTCTTCATCCGGATAATTCTCTTCTGTCCGGATTTCTATGGTTCCGGATTCGTCAAGTCTCAGATCTTCCGGAACTTCCAGCGGTGCGAACTTTTCATCGTAGAATTTCTTGTAATCGTCGTAGCTGAATGTCGTACCCAGCAGCTTAAGGTTATCTTCAGAGATAATGACGGAACGTATGCCCTTCAGTAATGTGCCCATGTGTGGATCAGCATAAAGCTTCTGTACATAGATATGTACTTCATCAAAGTTGTTGAATCCCTTGATCTGGAATTGGGTGATGCCATTGGCACGGACAAATTGCATGTCGAAATTGCGTACTACGAAATTGGTAAAGTTGTATTGCGCCATTTCATAGAGCAGCTGGTTTTCATCCAATGAGTTGTCCGGATAGGCCAGCAGGAATATGAACGGACACAGTTTTTCATCAGTCAGAGTCTTGGCCTCGGCCGTAGAGTCATTTTCTGTAATTGCCGTACGGCGCCCCCAAATGTCACTGACTTCGTATTTGCCGTCAGCCAGTGAGCGTCCTTCATTGATTCCCTTCATGATGGCTTGCGCCATTTCGGTAATTTCCTCCTTGGGGTATTTGGAAATGACCTCTTTCAGTGTGACAAGGAAACTGTCTCTTTCGCCGCCATAGAGCTGGCTCATGGCTTGTATGAACATGAATTTGGCCCGGTGGGCTCCTTCAGGAAAATCTTTTTCGGAAAGTCTGTAGTTCTGATCCACTTCATCGTAGCGGTTCATCCGGTAAGCTTCGTAGGTTGCCGCATAGAGTGAATCTTCGATATGTTTGCCGTTACGGGCGTATAGTTCATAATTGGGATTGGAAAGCATGGCTGCATATTTGCTTTCAGGAAATTCATTGATGAGAAGTTGCCTGAAGCGTTCAGCTTCGGCCTGATCTGCCCGCCTTCCGTTAATCAGGAACATATAATAATAGATGATGTCTTTGTCGGTCACTTCAGGAAAATCATTGAGCAGCCGCAGCAGAGTACGATATGCCAGATTGAAGTTTTCCAGTTTCTCCATTTCCATGATACCAGCCTGATAGAGTCCGTCCTTCAGAATTTCGTTTGATGCCGCCAGTTGTTCTTCCGTAAATGGAATCTGTTGCATGTAATATTCACGATGGTGCGGATCTTGTGCCAAGGAATCTGCCAACCTTTCCTGTGCAGCCGCTATGCTGTCGGCCATGGCTATACTGTCTGCCATGGCTATTTGCATGCTGTCGCTCATTTCGCTATAATCATATTCATCGAAGCCGTCATTCCGGTCCTCTTGTTTGTGACTGCGTCTCCAGTTGTCTTCAAGCTTTCTTTTTCCCCATGTACGGGCAAACTGTCTTTTACCCTGTGATACTACTGATGGATTGTAGAAATACCACAGTCCGCCTCCCTGGTTGTTGGGTTGGTTGGCATTTCCTCTGTTTCCGGTATTCCCCGGCAGTGTTGAAGGCAGGGTAGGTTTGTTCTGATCCAGTTTGGCTATCATTTCTTTCTTGGCCTCTTCTTTTTCCTTTTGTTTCAAGGCCTCAATGACCCTGTCAATAGCTGCATTACGTTCTGTTTCAGTAGCTTTTGCCAGCCATTGCAGGCTGTCTTGCAGTTTGATGGCAGAAAGGTGAGGTTCTATTTCAGTCAGCACGGTGGATCTGTGTTCGCTTTCTTTATACTGTTCATGCTCTTTGTCAAGGATACCGATAAGCTCGGCGTAAACTCTTTGCGCGTTAATATAGTCTTCCTTATTCCAGTATATTTCACCCAGATGAAGTAACAGCATGGCTTTGGCTGTACCGTTTTGGGTACTTTCTTTGGCTCCTCTTTCATAAGCGCCGATACATCGTGCCGTATCGTTGTTTGTCAGATAGATATTACCCATGGCGTAGTATACCAGATCCAGGTAATCCTTGTTCTTTTTGTTGCGCGCCATGCGTTGGAGCTTTTTGATCATTTTGGAACGATTGCCTTTGGCTGCAACTTCAGTCTGCTTGATTCGTGCGTTGAATGCCAGTTCATAAGGTGGATTGCTTCGGATTACTTTTTGCCACGCTTTATAAGCTTCCGTGTGTTTGCCTGTTTCGTGATAAAGTTGTCCGAGCAGATAATTGAGACGGGCTTTCTGTATTTTGTTTTTTTCTTTTTTGATGGTCTTCTGCAGAACGGGAATAGCGTCCTTATATTGTTTGGTCAGGATAAGATAACCGGCATAAGAGCGATTGCGTTCTTTGAGGCCTTCGGCAGTGATACTGTCTCTTTTGATCTTGTTGAATACATCTTCTGCATCGTATGGCCATTCCAGCTCCACGTAGCAACGTGCCAGATAAGCCCTGGCTATGGATACAACGTCTGGTTGTCCTGCGTAAAGTCCTGTGATATAATTGAATGTAGAAGCCGCTTCGATAAATTGTCCTTGCTGGAATTGCGCTTTACCCAACAGTAGCCAGGCGTTTTTCAGGAACGGATTGAATTCTTTCCGTGCCAGATAAGCCTTTTCTTCAGCAGTTTTCCGTTTGTTGACATTTGTTTTGGGGCGTGCTTTGATGGAATGTTGCTTGATGGCCTTTTCACATTTGGTGATGGCTGTTTCAAAGTTGCTTTTTCCTATGGCTGCGGTTTTAGGATCGCGTACGTTGAAAATGGGCAGAATTTCCGTAAAGTTGTCTTTGTGTCCGTCCTGTTGTTCTTTTACTCCTTCCTTGAACGCTTCATGTCCGTTGAAGTAAGTGTTGAAACGCGCCGTCATGGCATGGTAAAATCTTGTCCCCGACGTGTTTTTCTTGGTAGAACACGCCGCAGCCAGAATCAGGCATGCGCACAGGCTGATGATATGTGGTATATGAGTTCGCAAAATTTTATTCCGTCAGTTTAATTATAACTGAAAAATTGTTGGTTTATTGTCTGTGTAACCGGATAAATAACATATTTCCGGTCTTGCATATCAAGTACAGGATAATGGATACCAGTATGATGGAGGCTCCCGAAGGTATATTGTAATGGAAGGCCAGCATGAGTCCGCCCAAACAGGCCATATAACCGATCGGTATGGACAGAAACAACATTTTCTTGAAGTGTTGGGTAAACAGGTTGGCTGTCACTTGCGGGATGGTCAGCATCGATATGACCAGCACAATTCCTACGATACGCAGGCAGGCCACGATCGTCAACGCGGTGAAACCCATCATGGTGTATTCAATAAGATTGACCGGCAGGCGTTGCGCGCGGGCAAATTCAGGATCGAAGGATACTGATAGCAGAGGACGGAGAAACAGGCCGAAGAACAGAATGACCAATGCGGTGAGTCCGCCCAAAAATAACAGGTCTGAAAAGTTGATGGTCAGTATGTTGCCAAAAAGATAGGAAGACAATTCAGGCATGAATCCGGGCGTCAGGAAACTGCATATAATACCGATACTCATACCTAATGTCCAGAAAATGGCAATAGCCGAGTCCTCACGCATGTCACGTCTGTGACTGAACCATTGGATTCCACAGGCTGAAAGCACAGCAAATATGGCAGCAGAAAGCAAAGGAGGCAATCCCATGAAAACGCCCAGTCCTATGCCTCCGAATGAAGCATGGGTGATACCGCCACTGATAAACACCAGTCGTCGGGTTACAATGTAGGTACCTATCAGGCCACACAGGATACTGGCCAAGAGGCTGCCTGCGAGCGCATGCTGAAAGAATGTATATTCAAGTAAATTCATCAATGGTCGAATCTCCTTTCTCCAACAATCAGAAACACTTCATCTTTAATGGCATCAGGCAAGGGGACATTCCGGAGCTGGAGACTTCTTACCCATCCGGCCACTTCTTCGTCTTTCATCGTATAGAGTATTTCACGAAACTCGTCGGTTTCAGCTTCGCTGTATTCAGAAGAGTCTTTTCCGCGAAAACGGTCTAACTCCTCGTCATTATAATATTCTATATTTTTACTGACAGCAGCCAACAGACTTTCTTTTTCACAGATTTCATGTTGTCCGCAGCATTCCTGATCGACTTGTACAACCTGTGGTATTTCGTCGATTTCGCCTTTTTCTATCTTTTTTTTCAGGTTGCGTCTGTTTATCAGATCTGCGATGATGGCTATGCCGGCTATGGCCAGCAAGGCCGCAATACAATATACTACAATCATAATGTGTTGATTTCAAAACCGATCTGTTTCAGATTATCCCAGTAGTGCGGATAAGATTTGCTGACCACTTGCGGGTTGTTGATACGTATATCAGGTCTGACCAGACTGCAAGGTGCAAAAGCCATGGCCATGCGATGATCTTCGTAAGTGTCTATCGCCGCATTGGTCATTTCTGTAGTCCGTGTGCCGTCCCAGAACAGTTCTGCATTGTTGGCTTCTCCTATGACGTATCCCAATTTTCGTAATTCATTGATCAGTGCGGCTATCCGGTCTGTCTCTTTGATTTTCAGACTCTGAAGCCCCGTGAAATGAAACGGTATGTTCAGCATGGCGCAGGTGACGGTAAATGTTTGAGCCAGGTCCGGTTGATTAATAAAGTCATATTCCAGACGTTTGCATGAACAGTCCTGCTTGGTCAGTCTGACACATTCCAGTCCTTCTGCGTTCTGAAAGAATGAAGTGTGTACACCCAGATGTTCGAAAAGAAGGCGTACTGCAGAATCGCCTTGATAACTTTCGGAAAAAAGGCCGGGCAGAATGATCTCTGCATCATGATCATTGGTCAGTGCTATCATCTGGTACCAGTAGGAAGCTGCACTCCAGTCGCTTTCTATATAATAGGGAATGTCCAGATAAGTTCCTGGTTGGACCGTTATCTGTCGTTCTGAATTCCATTCAACCTTGGCACCGAAGGTTTGCATAAGCTGTAATGTAAGGTCTATGTAGGGGCGGGAAATGATGTCGCCTGTAAGTTCTATGGTCAGACCATTTTTCAGTGTCGGTCCGATCATAAGCAGGGCCGATATGTATTGAGAACTTACATTGCCAGGCAAGGTGAGCTTGCCGCCATCGTGCGCTCCGCCGGTAATACGTAGGGGAGGGAAGCCCTCTTTCTCTACATATTCTACATGGGCTCCAAGTGTGCGCAGAGCATTCACAAGGATGCCGATAGGGCGTTGTTTCATACGCTCAGTACCGGTGATTGTACGTGTGCCTTCATTCACAGCCAGATAGGCTGAGAGAAAACGCATGGCAGTTCCTGCCGCCATGATGTCAATATGATCTGTAGGGTTATTCAGGGCTCTGACCATAACAAAGGTATCGTCACAATCAGATATGTTTTGGGGCATAAGCTGACCATGCGAAAGAGCATGGATGAGCAGTGCTCTGTTGCTGATACTTTTGCTTGAAGGCAGGATTATTTCTCCTCTAAGTCGTTGAGGAGCCGTTATTTGGATTTGCATAATGGTTTTTAAATAACATTATTTCTCCACAAAAATAGAAATAAATTTGCATAATTCAAAAATATATTCTACTTTTGCACTCGCAAAACGGGATGTAGCTCAGTCCGGTTAGAGTACTCGTCTGGGGGGCGAGTGGTCGCTGGTTCGAATCCAGTCATCCCGACAGAATAAAAGAGGCTAGATATCGCTATCTGGCCTCTTTTATTTTAATCTCCCTTTAGCGCGTTTTGTATAAAAGTTTTTATGGATTCGTAGTGATGTGACAAACTAGTCTAGTTTGAATATAAATACCTGTTTTTTCAATTTATAAACAGACTTGTGTTAGTCCAGTAATTAGACTTTAATAATCTGTGTATTTTACGAGTCCATTTACAACAAATTGTCTGTCATTATCATTTTTAAATGTATAGTCTTTAAAATCTAGGGTTGCCGTATTTTTATCACGGGTTAAATAGACTTTTCCGCTTATATAATCAAATGTTGAAAAGCTAATATTTGTGATGTATCTGAATGTTTCGACATTTATGTAATCAGTAATATCGCCCTCAACCAGATTAAAAGAAAAATAACCGTCTTTATAATAAATGTATTCCATCGAAAAGAGATAGAAACCATCACTTCCTTTTAATTTTGTCTCAAACATACGTCCCACCAGAACATCTTCGTTTGAAACACCATCTGAAATTGCCGCATCCTCAACCTGATAACGTTCACCGTTAATCTCCAAGGTGTTATTAACTCCACTTCCATTTCCCTCATCATCTGAACATGAAGAAATCATGAAGCACAATGTGCTTAAGAAAACACATACCAATATTGAAAAACTTTTTTTACCATAGCTTATGTTTTTATTTAAAGTCTGTAGGTCAATCTGGTTTTGTAGTAATAATAATTTCCATCAGTTTACACATAACAAATATATGGAAATATTTGTTATATTTCAAAATATAGAAGTTCTTTTATGCGCCATGTGTTTTGATATGAGTAGGAAGAATTGTAGTGCTTTGCTATGAAATAAAGAATTAATCCTTATATTTGTGTTGATTATCAATAAAGCAATACTATGGATTACAAACGCGATCGGAAATATATTTCTGATATTAGGAGACATTATGAGTTGGCTTACGTGAAGATTCATCGGCAGCTCAAAAGTAAATGGTTCCAATATGCAGAACTGTTTTTTATTGTAGGTTCGCTGGCTTCAATCATTTACAGTTCATTTGAAGCATCTGCTCCTTATCGCAAACAGTTGTTTACGTTTAATTATGTAGCTTCATTTGTTTTTACGGTCGAGTACGTATTACGTTTGATATCTGCTCCCATGTTATATCTGCATAAATGGGCATGGCAATCTAGGATTAAATATATATTTTCATTTTATGGTATTATAGATTTTGTTGCAATACTTCCGTTTATCGTGATATATGTTTATCAGGATTCGCCTCAGTTGCATTTAGTCGCTCTGGCCTATATCTTAATCATATTCAAGCTTATCCGGTATTCGCGCTCATTTCAGCTTATAGGAAAAGTTCTTCAGGCGGTACGTGAAGAGCTTATTACGGCCTATACAGCCTGCGGTATTATGTTGGGCTTTTCGGGAATTCTAATGTATTATATTGAACGGAATGCCCAACCGGAAGCTTTTGCGAATATTGGCGATGGTCTTTGGTGGGCCATCGTTGCTTTCACTACAGTCGGATATGGTGATATTTATCCCATCACTCCTGTGGGACGGTTGTTGAGTAGTTTGATCAGTCTGATAGGTATTGCCATGATTGCGATTCCTACAGGTATCATCAGTTCAGCTTTTATGAACATGTTGCTGAACAAACAGAAAAACAATAAAGAAAATAAATGATAAGAGGAAAGGATGTAGTGTACTAAATAACGTGAGTTCGATATAAAATCAAAAGATAGTAAGTTGCCCGTCATTGATAAAATTAACATCAATGGCGGGTTTCTTTTCAAAGAAACAGTATGCTGCAATAGCCGACAAAGAGTTAGCCATGAAATTGTTGAAAGAACGGTGTCTGGAGTGTTCTATCTGTGCTATGTTCTTCAATTCATCATTGACAGTTTCAATCAAAGCTCTTTTTCTAATCAGAATCTTGTCGGCAATAGTCATTAGGGAATTCTTCATGTTATTTTTAACTTTAGTGACAAGCTGTATGCCGTTAAGAAAAAGGTTTTCGAATAGAGCCTGACCGATATATCCCTTGTCTGCACATAGTTTTCCTTTGATGTTTTCCAGGAACTTTCCTCCTTTCAACGGTTCCCGATCATCCACATTTCCGGGAGTAAACATGAAATTGAGGATTTCACCTTTGTCATTAATAATCAAATGAATCTTAAATCCGAAAAACCATCCCATAGAACATTTTCCACGTTCGGCAAGTCCTTCGAATGTCTTATGAATCAATATCCTCTGATTACGGCAAACACGTAAGGGAGTGGAATCAACAAAGCTGATGCCGATACAGGTTCCCAGCAGGACTTTCTTGATGAAAATGGTCAGGGGAAGCAGTACTTCCTTTTCCAGTTCAACAAAACGGTTGTAGGACACCTGACGCGGAAACAGGTGTTTCAGATGTTTGCTGATATACTCCTTGTAATAATGCTTGAAGCAACGAAAACCACCGGAATGAAACAGGATAAGAATCACTATAACTTCAGCATCGCTCATGCGGTTTGGTTTGTTTCGATGCTTGGTATTCTTATCTTCAATCATATATTTTTCCTGTCGTAAAGCAAATTCCTTGTAAAAATCATCGGCCATACAATAAATCTCTGTAATTTTAAACTCTGTGAACATAGTGGTAATCGTTTAAATGTTATAATTGGACACTATAAATTTAATACTTTTACTGCTATGTTCCTATTCTTCAATATATTATATTTATTCTTATATCGAACTCACGTTAACATATGTAAATATCGTAAGTATTCCCATGAAGAATGTCTGTCTTATCTAGAAGGCTATTTCTCTTCTTCCTTAAATCAAGGATAGTTTGAGAAAAAATGGCCTCACACAGAATTCCATTCGGTGTTGGCTTCGTATCTTTGGCCTTGAAGATAACCCCGATCCCGTTATGAGCAAGAATTTAAGTCAGACCGAACAGGAACTTCATGACCATATATACGAACTGGAAAAGAATATCAAGCTCCTGGAAACAGAATTGAAACGTTCAAACATGGCACGTGATGCCATACACTGTATGATAGATCTAGCTGAGAAGAAATAGAATATTCCTGTGAGAAATGTTAGCCCAATTGTGTAGTATTAAAGGCGTTTTTATTTCAAGTATAAATCGAAGAATGTATGTGTTTGGTTCTTGTCTGTGCAGACTTATAAAAAGGCAAGTGCATATCGGTTATATTGAACCTTTAAGAGGTTGTTTTTATATTTCTATCATAGAAATGTTGTTACTGTTGCAAAGTTAATTAATTTTGTCACACGAAGCAATATCTTCTAGCTATTTTATTTACTTATAAAATCATTGCTGAATTATTTTATTAATTAAGCATTTACACTGCTGTCCTGTTAAAATTCATCTAATCATCCTTATGTCGTTGACATTCAATAATTTAAAACCAAATATAGAGTAAACGGATTTGAAATAAA
>OOCB01000460.1_pt1 | contig 66530 bp, 64 predicted proteins | sample 1671351 | NCBI WGS metagenome assembly OOCB01 (sample SAMN06348148, study PRJEB24527) | human gut metagenome | biome: human gut; feature: ankylosing spondylitis patient; material: feces | host: Homo sapiens | place: China | collected 2015-10 | reverse complement strand
CCTTCTCCGTGGGAAGGGGCTGAGTGTGGGGCTGCCGCCCTCACCCCGCTTGGGGCTACGCCCCAAACCCCATTTTCAAGAATATATAGGTTTTTTGACAGACTGCGACCGCTCTTAATGAGCGGTTTATTTTTATCCCCTATAATAATTTACCGCATAACCGCCGTATGACAGCCGAAAATAAGACATAAAGCAAAAAACAGTTGCAAATGCGGCGGTAATAGTGTATAATAAAATATGAATATACTGCCTTAGTAGCGGTAATTTTCAAATGTGAAAGGAAAATCTATGTTACTTAATATAATGAACAGCCTTGGTGATCAGCGGAGCATTATCATCACTGTATTCGCTTATGCGGTGATCCTGCTTATTGCCATACCGATACATGAATGCGCACACTGCTTTGCGGCATATCTTTTGGGCGATGATACAGGACTTTATTCGGGAAGAATCACGCTGAACCCGATAAGGCACTGGGATCTCTGGGGTACTATAGGTATGCTTACTGTCGGACTAGGCTGGGGCAAGCCCGCACCCGTAAACCCCGTCAGAGCAAGAAAGGTTTCCGCAAGAACGTTCATGGCACTGACTGCGGCGGCAGGACCTTTATCCAATGTTATACTCTCATACATTTTCGTACTTATCGGAAAGCTTGTATGGTTCTTCTTCGGTGCTTCAAATCCCGATGTTGTAGCATATGTTTACTACGCTTTTGATATGGCGGCAAGCATCAACGTTTCGCTTGCAGTGTTCAACCTGCTCCCCATACCGCCCTTGGACGGTTCAAGAATAATGCTCGTATTCTTAAAGGAAAGAACATATTTCAAGCTGATGCAGTACGAACAGTATATAATGATCGCCGTACTCGCTATCTGCTGGACAGGTGTGCTTGATGCACCGCTGAACTTCCTTGACAATGCGGTTATGAGCTTTCTTGATTTCACGACCTCTTACGTTCCTCTTGTACCTCTCGGAGTATAAGAAATGCAGGAACTGAAATTCAAGCTGGAGGTCTATGAAGGGCCGCTCGATCTTATGCTGAGCCTTATCGCAAAGCATAAGCTGAACATTTACGATATAGAAATCTCCCTTCTGCTCGAACAGTTTATGCTGTATCTTGACCGAATGAAGCAGGCCGATATAGAAATAGCGGGCGAATTTCTCGAAATGGCGGCAAGGCTTATCTACATAAAGTCAGCCGCACTTCTGCCAAAGCACGAAGCGGAAGAAATGAAGAAAGAGCTTCAGGGCGTACTGATAGAATACGCTATGTGCAAGCAGATAGCATTACAGCTGCAGCAAAGCTGGGTAGGCGATGATGTATTCGTGCGTCCGCCCGTACAGGTGGAAGAAAACAAGGCTTATCTCGGCATACACGAGCCGGACGAGCTTTTTCTGGCAATGTCGAACTTAAACTACAAGGATGCGGTACGAAAAGCCGTGCCTCACGTAAAGCCTGCCATCGCAAAGAGTTTTGTCAGCGTATTCACAAAGATAGTATATGTGTTGAAGCGTATAAATGACGGTCATAAGGTTGAAGTGAATTCGTTATATAAGGGTCAGTCCAGATCGGACTGCGTGGCTGTGTTTCTGGCACTTTTAGAGCTGTCGAAGAACAGCCGTATAAAGTTTACCGATGACAACAAATATCTTCACTTTGTGCCTAAGGATAAAATAGAAGAAGAATTCTCTTTCGGAGAACCGGATGAAAGCGAGGCGGCGGATAATTGAATTACAATGAATCAATCTGTATAATAGAAGCTCTGCTGTTCGCATCGGGTGAACCGATTTCGCTTGACCGGCTGAGCGAAGCAAGCGGCATCGAGCCGGAAACGGTGGTAAAGCTGATTGACAGACTTGAAAGGAAATACAACGTATCCGACAGTGCGATAAGGGTGCTAAGGCTTGAAAACTCATATCAGCTTTCGACAAGAGAAGAATATGCACCTTATATAAAGCGTGCAATGGAAAACAAGCGTCAGGCAAGGCTTTCCCCTGCGGCACTTGAGGTACTGGCTGTAGTAGCTTATAATCAGCCCGTCACTAAAGCGTTTGTCGAGCAGGTCAGAGGCACAGACAGCTCCGGTGTTATAAACACGCTGGTAGAACGTGAACTGCTGTATGAGGCAGGCAGACTTGAACTGCCCGGCAGACCTATTACATACAAGACAACGGACAACTTCCTTCGCTGTTTCAAGCTTGAAAGTCTGGCACAGCTGCCAAGCCTTCCCGATGAAGACGGACAGTTAAACCTGAATGAGATCGGCACATTACAGCAAGACGGCGACTTTATTCCGGATGACAACTTTGAGGAATAATCCGATTACTCCTGCGGATACTCTTATCGGAGTACCGTCCGCACACCAAACCGAAACGGAGGGCTTATGGGCTGGCTTATTTTCATAGATATATTGCTCATCATCGTACTTGCTCTCATGCTGTCGGTAACAGTCAACGTACATCTGAACGATGAAACGAGAATAAAAATCAGATACGCAGGCATAACAATATTCTCTGTTTCTCCCGAAGACGAAAAACATAAAAAGCAAAAGAAAAGCAAGGAAAAACAAAAGAAATCGCCGGACGATAAAAGCGATAACATTTCTGCGGATAACGAAAAACCGGTGCAGAATACCGAAAGCACTCCCAATAAAGCCAAAGAAAGCAAAAAAACGCATAAAGTCGGAAAAAAAGCAGATAACAACGGCAACGACGGTCTTCTATCAAAGCTCGGTCTGAGCGGCGACATCGGCGAAACAATCGAATTTGTAAAACAGCTCATCTTATCGGCATCAAAACCGGTAAAACGGCTTATAGGACATATCCGTGTAAGTAACTTTTATTTGTTTATAACGGCAAGCGGAGAAGATGCGGCGCAGGCGGCGATGAACTACGGAAAAATAAACTGGCTTGTACACACAGCTTTAGCGGTGCTTTACAATACTGTTAAGCTGAATGTGAAAAAGATAGATATTACCGCAGACTTTACATCGGGCAAAACGGAGTACGAGCTTTCGTGCAAAGTGAAACTGAGGCTCGGAACAGCCATAGGCTGTGTCTTGTGGCTTTTATTCAGAACAGCAAAATTATATTTGAAGATAAATTCAAAGAATGTAAATAAAACTGCAACGGCTGAAAGCAATACAAAGCCAAAAGCAGAGAAAGCGTGAGCTTTCGGAAAGGAAATCAAAATGGCAGAACAGCATCCAATCAACGGACTTATGGGAACTTCTATGGAGAAGATAAGAGAGCTTGTTGACGTTAACACTATAATAGGCGACCCTATCACCTCTCCCGACGGAACAATAATCATTCCCGTTTCGAAAGTCAGCTTCGGTTTTGTCGCAGGCGGTTCAGACCTGCCCACAAAAGCTCCCAAGGAAGTATTTGCAGGCGGAAGCGGCGCAGGCATCACGATAAATCCGCAGGCTTTTATCGTAGTACAGCGTGACGGCGACGTTAAAATGCTTGAGCTTGGTGCAACCGGCAACAGTGCTATTGACGGTATAATCAGCGGCGTACCCGACCTTATTTCCAAGATCAAGGCTATCTTCTCGAAGGATGGCGAAGAAGAATCTGAAGAAAAAACAGAAGAATAAGCAATAACATCTGTCCTTTTCGCATAAGATATACCAAAACTATGCGGAAAGGACAACGTTATGCAAAGAAAGATTCTATCTGTCGCAGCTGCCGTGATTTTTACCGTTACTGCGACTGTGACAGTTTATGCCGAGAGCGCAGAAAAGCTGTGTTATCTTGAAAATACCGATAAAAGCGGAATCGGAGTATCGGCTGTCAGTGCTATTCTTATTGAGGCGGATACGGGAACTGTGCTTTTTTCTAAAAACGAAAAAGAACACAGACAGATAGCAAGCACGACCAAGATAATGACTGCTCTGCTGACCCTTGAGGCAGGAGAACCCGACAAGGAATTCGAGGTAGACCCAACCGCCATAAAGGTCGAAGGGACCTCAATGGGACTTCGGGAAGGCGATATAGTAACACGCAGAGCTTTATGCTACGGTATGCTTTTGCCTTCGGGAAATGATGCGGCAAATGCGGCGGCGGTAAATATATCGGGCAGCAAATCGGCGTTTGCTGTGCTGATGAATAAAAGAGCCGAAGAAATCGGTATGACCGACACGAACTTTGTCACCCCGTCGGGACTTGACGCAGACGGTCAGTATTCCTGTGCCTACGATCTCGCCTTGCTTACACGGGAGGCGATGAACAATAAGGACTTTGCAAAAATATGCGGATTGCCAAAAGCGAAGGTTTCTTTCGGCAATCCCAAAAGCGACCGCATACTCGTTAACTCGAACAAACTGCTCACAAGCTATGACGGCTGTATCGGAGTTAAGACAGGGTTTACCGACAGTGCAAGAAGAACTCTTGTAAGCTGTGCCGAACGTGACGGCGTAAGGCTTATAGCGGTAACGCTTAATGCGCCGAACGACTGGAGCGACCACGCAAAAATGCTGGACTACGGCTTTGAAAAAGTGACGCTTTGTGAAATGAAATACGACTCATCCGCTCTTTCCTTATCCGTTGTCGGCTCAGAAAAGGAAACGGTCGGTGTTGAATGCGGTACCGTAAAACTGCCGCTGTGTAACGAACAGAAAGACAAAATAACCGCAGAAATATATATGCCGAAATTTATTTATGCAGGACTTGCCGCAGGTGAAAAGGTCGGCGAAATACATTACCTGCTAAACGGAAATACAATAGCAACAGCGCCGCTCCAAACGGCTGAAAGCTGTGTACAAAAAGAACGTAAAACGGATTTTTTTACCGTGATATATAAATTCATTGCAGGACTGTTGACACGCTGATACTGTATGGATACGGAATTTGAAAGGAATACGGAACAATGGAAAAAGTGAGATTACAGAAGATAATAGCAGACAGCGGCTACTGCTCACGCAGAAAAGCCGAGGAATATATCGAACAGGGCTGTGTAAAGGTAAACGGCAGACCGGTTTCTCTCGGTGACAAGGCCGATCCCAAGAACGATATAGTAACGGTAAACGGCGAAAAGATAGCTTCATCCGGCACTCAGCTGAGATACATAAAGCTGTATAAACCGAGAGGCTATGTGACCACTATGGCGGATACGCACGGCAGAAAGATAGTTACCGACCTTCTCGACGATATTGACGAGCGTGTTTATCCCGTAGGCAGACTTGACAAGGATTCTGAGGGACTTCTGATACTCACAAACGACGGTGCGCTTGCAAATGCCGTAATGCACCCGTCACGTCATATAAAGAAGCGCTACCGTGTAACCGTAAGGGGCGAGGTAACAGATGACAAGCTGACAACGCTTGCTTCAGGTGTAAAGATCGACACGGGCATTACACTTCCCTGCACCGTTGCGGTACTTGCCGAAGAAGAAAACAGGACTGTGCTTGAATTCACGATTGCCGAGGGCAAGAACAGACAGATAAGAAAAATGTGCGAGGCTGTAAAATTACAGATAGTGCGTCTTAAAAGAAACGCTGTCGGAAATATAAAGCTTGGTATGCTGAAGCCGGGCGAATGGGCAGACCTTACCGCAGAAGAGTTAAAAGGACTGAAAGCACTGGTTTCGAGCGACAAATCGACCAAGAGAACGGGTAAAAAATGATTACGATACTTAAAAACAACATTATTACTGACAAGCTGGTGTTCGAAGCAAAGGACGGCGATACGCCTGTAGGCTCGGTCATCTGCACGACAGACGGCGAAACACTGTTTGTCGAAAAGCTTGAAACGCAGTACATAATGCTTGTTGACGGGCTTATGAGAACCGCTATGAACTACGCTTTTAATCACTTTATAAATAAGTGTACCGTAAATATGCAATCCGAAACGGTATGGAATGAACTTTTAAAACGTGGTTTTGTGCAAAACAACGATAATCACATCTCTGACATTGATAATTTTTTCACATCTCATAAAAGTTGCAAAAAATAGCGAATTTCGCTTGTTATTAAAGATGAAATGAGTTATAATTATACTTGAATATGATGTGCCCAAAGGCATAATTATAAACAGCGGTCGGCTCTTATTTTCAGCAGCTTACCGCTTCACAGAAAAGCGAGAACGGAGGAATTCTGGCAATGAAGAAAACAATTGCTGAAATGGAGCAGACAGCCGCAAGCGAAGCTGCAAACAAGCTCATCTCTCTGTTTGACGAGGACAGCTTTGTCGAGCTTGGCAAATTTGTCGGAGCAAACGGTGAAAAGACAGGCGTTGTAAGCGGTTACGGCTATGTTGACGGAGCAGTCGTATATGCGTACGCTCAGGACACAAGCGTTAACGCAGGTGCGGTAAACACTGCGGCAGCTCTCAAGATCAAGAAGGTTTACGAGCTGGCACTTAAAAACGGTGCTCCTGTTATCGGTATCTTTGACTCAAAGGGCGGAGATATCAAGGAAGGTATGAAGACACTCGGTGCATACGGCGAGATAGCCAAGATGAGTGCGGCACTTTCGGGTGCTGTTCCCCAGATAGCTGTAGTAGACGGCCTTTGCGCAGGCACAGCCGCTATGATAGCTTGTATGGCTGATGTGGTCATTATGACAGAAAAATCAGAACTGTTCATGACAGCACCTTTTACAGCCGATGATAAGACGGCGGGTGCGGGTACAGCCGAGAATGCCGCAAAGTCAGGTGTAGCGGCTATTCTTGCAAAGGACAGCGATGAAGCTATAGCTAAGGCTAAGCAGTTATTATCCGTTCTCCCTGCGAACAATCTTGAAACAGCAGGAAACGATTATTATATGGAAAACGATGCGGCTGTATCGGCTGATCTCAAGGGCATCGAGCTTATCAGCTCGGTAGCCGACAAGGAAAGCGTTATTGAGCTTTACAAGCAGTTTGGTACATCTGCGGTTACCGCAATAGGAAGCCTTAACTGGAGAACAGCAGGCTTTGTTGCTACAAACAACGGTGCAAAGCTGACAGCAGACGACAGTGCAAAGATTGCACGTTTCGTTACTCTTTGTGACGCTTATTCGATCCCCGTTGTTACATTCGTTGACAGTGAAGGCTTTGAAAAGTCAAGTGCGGCTGAGCTTGCAGGAAGCATCCGTGACAGTGCAAAGCTTGCACAGGCTTACGCTTCCGCTACAACAGCAAAGATTGCAGTTGTAACAGGCAAGGCTTACGGCAGTGCTTATGTTGCACTCGCAAGCACAGCGGCAGGAAGCGACTTCACATTCGCATGGGAAGGTGCGGTTATCGCTCCCACAACTCCCGAAGCGGCAGTTGTATTTTTAAACGGTGTTTCGGAAGACAACGCAAAGCAGGCTCAGGAATATGCAGACAACGAAGCAGACGCATTCACAGCTGCGGCTAATGGCTATGTTGACAGAGTTATCACAGCCGAGGATACAAAGTCCGCACTGACATCTGCAATTGAAGCAACATCTTCAAAGAGAGTTGTTACTCCTGCTAAAAAGCACGTTAACTTCGTATATTAATCGACATAAGAAAGGATTTTTGTTATGAAAAGATACAATATCACAGTAAACGGTACCGCTTATGATGTAACCGTTGAAGAAACAGACGGCAGTGCAGCACCTGTTGCCGCACCCGCAGCAGCTCCCGCTCCCAAGAAGGCAGCAGCTCCCGCTGCTCCCGCAGGCGCACAGGGCGGCGTTAAGATTAACGCTCCCATGCCCGGTACTATCGTAGACGTTAAGCTCGCAGTAGGCGCTAAGGTTACAAACGGTACAGTAATCGCAGTTCTCGAAGCTATGAAGATGGAAAACGACGTTGTAGCAAGCTGTGACGGTACAATTGCAAGCATCAATGTTACAAAGGGTCAGTCTGTTGAAACAGGCACACTGATTGCAACAATCAATGCGTAACTCTTGATTGAAAGGAATAATAAAGGTTATGGCAAAAGTAGGAATTACCGAAACCGTACTGCGTGACGCTCATCAGTCGCTTATCGCAACCAGAATGACTACAGAGGAAATGCTCCCTATCCTTTCCACAATGGACAAGGTAGGCTATCATTCGGTTGAATGCTGGGGCGGTGCTACATTTGACGCATGCTTACGTTTCTTGAACGAAGACCCCTGGGACAGACTGCGTATATTAAGACGTGAAATGCCTCACACAAAGTTACAGATGCTTTTCAGAGGACAGAATATGCTCGGTTACCGTCACTATGCTGACGATGTACTGGAATATTTCGTTCAGAAGTCTATAGCAAACGGTATTGATATAATCAGAATTTTCGATGCGCTCAACGATATAAGAAACCTCGAAACAGCCGTTAAGGCTGCCAAGAAGGAGGGCGCACACGCTCAGATAGCTATTTCTTACACACTCGGTGAAGTATTTACAGAACAGTATTACATCGACTACGCAAAGAGAATTGAAGAAGCAGGCGCTGATTCTATCTGCATCAAGGATATGGCGGCTCTGCTTACTCCTTATGAAACAGAAAGACTTGTAAAGGCGCTCAAGGGTGCTGTAAATATCCCGATCCAGCTCCACACACACTACACATCAGGACTTGCTTCAATGTGTCTGTTAAAGGGTATCGAATCGGGCGTTGACGTTATAGACACAGCAATGTCACCCTTAGCACTCGGCACATCGCACGCTCCCACAGAGTCAATGGTTGCCGCATTACAGGGTACAGAGTATGATACAGGACTTGACTTAAAGCTCCTCACAGAGATAAGAGAATACTTTATGACGCTCCGCAAGAAGTACATCGACAGCGGTCTGCTCGATCCCAAGCTCCTTGCAGTTGACGCTAACGCTCTTATATATCAGGTTCCCGGCGGTATGCTTTCAAACCTCCTTTCTCAGCTTAAGCAGGCAGGCAAGTCTGACAAGTTCGAGGAGGTTCTTAAGGAAGTTCCTCGTGTAAGAGCCGACGCAGGCTTCCCTCCCCTTGTTACACCTACATCACAGATTGTTGGTACACAGGCTGTATTCAATGTAATTCTCGGTGAGCGTTACAAGACTGTAACAAAGGAATTCAAGGGTCTTGTAAAGGGCAGCTACGGTAAGACACCCGCTCCCATCGACCCCGAGTTCAGAAAGAAAATTCTCGGTGACGAACAGCCTATCGACTGCCGTCCCGCAGACCTTATCGAGCCTGAGCTTGAAAAGCTGAAGGCTGAATGTGCTAAGTGGTCACAGCAGGACGAGGACGTATTAAGCTACGCTATGTTCGGTCAGGTAGCTGAAAAGTTCTTTGAAAAGCGTAAGGACAAACAGCTTGGCATTGACGCTGAACACGCTGACAAAGCTAACAAGGTAATGCCCGTATAATTTAATTTAACTGCGGCAGGTTGAAATACACCTGCCGTTTTTAATAAACTGAAAAGGACGGAAATATGAACAGACGCAGACGCACAGACGAACCGGTAAAGAATATACACAAAGAAACCGAATATCACACTGTAGTAACCGATGACGGAACGCAGGACGAGGGCTTTAACTGCAAAGCCTGCGGAAAATTCATTACGGTCAGGGACTGCGGCACAAACAACCGTAATCACTGCCCCCACTGCTTATCAAGCATACATCTTGACAACATACCCGGCGACCGCTCAGCCGATTGCGGAGGGATAATGGAGCCTATCAGCATTTATGTCCGTCCCGATGGTGAATGGGCGCTGATACACCGCTGTAAGAAATGCGGTGAGCTTAAAATAAACAGGATTGCCGCAGACGATAACGAATATCTGCTGTTATCGCTTGCCTGCAAGCCGCTTGCAAATCCGCCGTTTCCTCTCAGCGCATTATCGTCCAATTTCGGCAAAGAAGACAAATAAGCATACAGACACCAAAACGAGCCGTTGCACAAATAAAGTGCAACGGCTCAATTTTATTCACGGCATAAGTTCAATCAAGAACAGCGCCTCCCCATTCAACAACCGTAAAGCCTTTACGAACGATCGGCGTAATTTCGGGCGGCATTATTTCATCACCGCTGTATTCGGCAAAGCCGAACCATATACGGTATATGCTGTCAGGCTTTACCGAGAAAGTCAGCGGCATCTGCGTTTGTTCTGTGGTATACTGTCACATTACCATTTGTATCAACCTTTGCATTTTTGTCATAAATGCTCATAATTCTAATAAATCTTCGTTTACTTTGATACCTTGTTTTATTTTGTATCCGTAAATATCATTAATATTTTTGACATATCTGTCGGTTTCGGGGAGAGAAAATTTAGTATTATTTTCCCCTTTTGTGCGTATACTGCTATTGACATCCGAATCACTTTGTGATATAGTGGTGTTAAAGATAGCTGTATTACTTGTCGTTTCGGACGTTTCCGTGAGGGCTTTGGCATTCGCCGCAGTAACAAGGCTATCTTTTTTTATACTCGAATACATCGTTTGCACACCTAAATCGTGTTTCTTCTGAGAAACATAAGATACAACGGTTGCTTTTCCGTTAATTGTTTTGATAAATCGAATTATCGGTTTCCCATCATATTTTTCCCTGTCTAACTCAATGAAATCTGCTTCTTCAATAATTTTCGGAATAGCTAATATATCATCTTCAGTAATAGCTCGCTGTCCTCTAAGGTTTTCTTTTTTTCATCTCCGTGCGAATTTAATAGTATTTTTCTGATTTCGTTCGAGCTGATAGTAATATTATAGTTTTCTGCATCCACTCCTGTCTCATTAAAAATTCTTTCAGCTAAATCGGTACTTATTGCACCAAAATACATTTTTTTCTTTACAGATAAATACTCACCATCCAGTGACTTTTGAATAAAGTTACGCAACTGATTTTCATTTTCGTAGACTATTATTTGCTTACTGTCCTTCCAGTTTTCTTTTTGATGCTCAGTATACTCTTTTAACGAATATTTCACACCGTTACTCTTTGTATCGGTGTTTTCTTTTGCGTTCGAGATCTCAGCATGATTATTAACCGCCGCCTTCAAGCTTACTCAGCAAAATTTTTGAAACGAAACAGTCAAAAAACGGTCAGTAAAAAACAAACCGCACAACAATGCGGTTTCAGGCTGTCGATAAACCCACGCACCGCAAAAATGCAGAAAAGTAAATCGGCTCAAACTAAAAATCTGATAAATAAAAAGAATTTCACACAGCTGTAAAAATGGCTGTGTGAAAGCATTTTTGCTTACAGCGTCAACCGCTCCTCAACGTACCTTTGTACGCCTGTCGGAGCGGTTTCCTTGTCTGCGCTTGTTTATCAACGGCTGCATCGTGTCGGAAAATACTTTTTCGACACGATGAAACCGCACAACAATGCGGTTTAAAAAATCAAATTCTTATACTGCCCGACATAGCTTTAAAGTCTTAGCTATAAAGCCTCCGGTTTTGCGGTCGGAAGATACTCTGATAAAACAGCCCTTCATATTTATGAGCTTTCTTTCTGAATAAAAGTCCACGGCAACACCTCGGACGTAACCTCCTTGCCGTTCAGAATATCAACGAGCTTCTGAGCCGCAATTCTGCCTATGTTTCTGTCCTCATAGGAAAGCGATGTTATCGTGACCGGAGAGATCCGGCTAAGATTACTGTTGTCAAAGCTGACTACGGCAACGTCCTCAGGAACACGTCTGCCGGCTGAAAGCAGGCACTTAATAAGTCCGAACGCCACCTCATCGTTATAGCATACGACCGCCGTATTATCGCCAAGACGATTCAATACCTCCTGAGGATTATTGAAAAGATCCTCCTTCGTTTCGGTAATGTACCAGAACACATTCTCATCGGGAATTATCAGACCGTTGCGAAACAGCTCCGAAATAAAGCCGGAATACCGCTGATGACCTTGAATGTCATCGCTTTTGAAAAAGCCTGCGATTTTTGAGTGACCACGTTCAATAAGATGCCGCACAAGCTCTGCTCCGCCTGCCTGATTATCCGCACATACAGAATATGTGCCGCTGAGCGATGGGTAATATCCGTTGAAAAATACTACAGGTATATCCATTTCTATAAGTTTTTCATACAAATCGAAATTAGGATTCGGCATAGCCGATTTTGTACCCTCTATCAGTATTCCGTCAACGGGATTCTTGAGTATTTCTTCAAGTATCGCACGCTCGTTGCAAACACAGTTGCGTGTCGCAGAAAGAACAGCGGTATACTTGTTTTCGGATAATACATCATTCACTGCCCGCAGCTGACTCGGGAAAATATAGTCGCTGATGTATGTTGCAACCACAGCTATCTTCCCTGTCCTCGGATTAAGCCGCTTCGGCCGTACCACCGAGCCGCTTCCCTGACGCTTTAATATAAGATTGTCCTCTACAAGAAGCGACAATGCCTTGCGTATCGTCTGACGGCTCACATCATACTGAGCTGTCAGTAGCTCCTCGGTAGGAATCGGCTGTCCCTCTTTATACAAACCGTTTTCAATATCGTTTTTAATTGCCTGTGCAACAGCTTCATATTTAGTCATAATTATCACCTCTATGCAAAGCACAAGTTCGTGCAAAAGAATACAAATTTGTTTACATATATAATACAACTTCACCCGTTGTTTGTCAAGCAGTTTTTACTCATCACGATATTTGTAAGTCAAAAGCATCTGTTTTGTGACAAATGCACAAATCGTTTCGGCAAAAATGTTCAATTCATGCATTGCATTTACTTATCTTTTGTGTTACAATAAAAAAGCAATACAGACAAAACTTAAATTTGTAACAGATTTATCTATAACTTGTCTTTTAAATTTACAGCAGAAGATATACGTCTGTTTGCAAAGATGACGAACACGGAGCTTGTTATGATTGATGACAAGACCGACATAAACAGTTTTGAGCAGCAGCTTGAATTGCTTGACGCTACTGCGGCTCTCAAGAGGTGATAATATGACAATACAAGAGAAGATACAAAACGCAAAGACATATCTCGGAATCGAATTCGGTTCCACCAGAATAAAGGCAGTGCTTATAGACGACACATTTGCCCCGATTGCTTCCGGCAGTCACGAGTGGCAGAACCGCTATGAAAACGGCGTGTGGACTTATTCCCTTGATGACATCACAACAGGTTTACAGCACTGTTATGCGGCACTTACAGAGGATATAAGGCAGAAGTTCGGAGTAACTCCGACTACCTACGGTGCAATGGGTATTTCCGGAATGATGCACGGTTATATGGCATTTGACAAGGACGATAACTTACTCGTTCCGTTCCGCACATGGCGTAACACTATCACAGAGCAGGCGGCATCCGAACTGTCAGAGCTGCTTTGCTTCAACATTCCACAGCGTTGGAGCATAGCTCATCTCTATCAGGCAATACTGAACGGCGAGGAACACGTCAGACATATCGCTCATATCAATACGCTTGCAGGCTATATCCACTACCGTCTTACCGGAAAGCGACAGGTCGGCATCGGCGAAGCGTCCGGCATCTTCCCTGTGGATCGCACCGATTACAACGCAGATTACATCAAAAAGGTTGATGAGGTGCTTTTTGCAAAAGGTTTCTCAGTAAAGCTGACGGAAGTTCTCCCTTCAGTGCTTAACGCAGGCGCAAAGGAGGCATTTCTGACCGCCGACGGTGCTAAGCTGCTCGACCCGACAGGTACACTGCAGCCGGGAGTTCCCTTATGCCCTCCCGAAGGTGACGCAGGTACGGGAATGACAGCGACCGACAGTGTGCTTCCCCGAACCGGAAACGTATCGGCAGGCACCTCGATATTCGCTATGCTTGTTCTCGACAAGCCGCTTAAGGGCTACTACCCTGAAATTGACGTAGTGACTACTCCCTGCGGCGCTCCCGTTGCTATGGTGCATTGCAACAACTGCTCCTCTGAGCTTGACGCATGGGTGAAGATATTCGGTGAATTTGCACAGCTCAGCGGTCACCCTATCGCAAAGCCCGCACTTTATGATATGCTGTATTATCACGCACTGACGGGCGACCCCGACTGCGGCAACACCGTTGTGTATAATTTTCTTTCAGGCGAGCCTGTTGCAGGAGCGGAAAACGGCAGACCGATGTATTTCCGCACTCCCGACGGAAAATTCAATCTTGCAAATCTGTTCCGTGCGGAAATATACTCTACTATGGCGGCACTGAAGCTCGGAATGGATATACTTTTTGAAAAGGAGCAGGTTTCCGTTGAAAAAATAACAGGACACGGCGGTCTGTTCAAGACAAAAGGAGTTGCACAGCAGTTCCTTGCCGACGGGCTTGGTTGTGCCGTTTCCGTTATGAAGACCGCCGGAGAGGGCGGCGCATGGGGAATGGCTCTGCTTGCGGCATATACTGTATGCGGCGGCGGAAAATCACTGTCGGAATTCCTTGACAGCGAGGTATTCGTCGGTATGGAATCCACCACGCTTCAGCCTGAAAAGAACGGTGCTGAGGGTTTTGCAGGATTTATGGAAAACTACAAATGTGGACTTGCGGCACAATACGCAGCGGCAAAGTAAGAAAGGACGCAATATGTTAGAGAAATTAAAGCAGGAGGTACTTGAAGCCAATCTTCTGCTCCCGAAATACAACCTTGTAACGTTCACCTGGGGAAATGTTTCCGCAATTGACCGTGAGAGCGGATTGATGGTGATAAAACCCTCCGGTGTACCGTATGAGGAAATGACAGCCGAGGATATGGTGGTGGTCGAACTTGCAACAGGAAAAACAGCCGAAGGCAAGTGGAAGCCGTCCAGTGACACGCCTACTCATCTCGAGCTATATCGTTCCTTCTCAGCTATCGGAGGTGTCGTGCATACCCACAGCCGCTGGGCTACTTCGTTTGCTCAGGCAGGTGCAGGTATTCAGCCGATGGGCACAACACAGGGCGACTACTTTTATGGTGAAATACCCTGCACCCGTGCCATGACTCCCGAGGAGATTCACGGCGAGTACGAAAAAGAAACAGGAAAGGTCATAATCGAAACATTCAACAACATCGACCCTATGACTATCCCTGCGGTGCTTGTCAAAAGTCACGGTCCGTTCACCTGGGGCAAAGACGCACACGAGGCGGTGCATAATTCCGTAGTGCTTGAGGAAGTCGCATTTATGAATTACCACGCCATCACTATCGCACCCACTGCAGGAAGAATGCAGCAGGAGCTTCTTGACAAGCATTATCTGCGCAAGCACGGCGCAAACGCCTATTACGGACAAGGCTGAGAGTGCTTGTAATCTGACTGCGACGCTAAAACAACCGACCGTTTTAAAAGAACGAAATAACATAACCGCAGGACTGCTCAGCTTTAAATGAGCAAGTCCTGCGGATTTTTGTTATTTTTAGGAATAATTAAAAAGTGCACACCCCCTTGCCGAAAATGCACACACTTACGACCTTTCGTTAAATAGCATAAAGGTAAAAAATAGAAAAGGCTCTGCCGTGACCGTTTTTCAGTCATCGCAGAGCCTTCTTTCGTTAAATTGTGTTGACAAATCCCATTAAACAAGGATTTCCGGATAAAGAAAACGGACACCAATCACGATACCCATCGTATCAAAATTGGTGTCCTAATATGCGTCTGCCGGGAATAAAAGATCGGGTGTTGCCATAATGTTATCCTCTTTTCGTGAAGTGTTGCCTGATAATTCTATTGTATCTGCTGTTTCAATTCTATCACAGGCAATAAATTGTGTCAATGATTATGCATTTTAACAAAGTATATTGCAGAAGAACCGCAACTCCAATTCTCGTAAATCACCGTTTTCTGTTCTTGATTTTCTATAATAAATATGCGCTATGTGTCCACATTGCATTTGGTTTAATCCTTGACAACGCAAGAAATTTATGGTAAAATTTTGTCAAAGTAATATGTATTCGAGGATAAACATGGAGATAGCAATTTGTGATGACGATGAGCTTTTCAACGAAATAATGAGCGAAAAGCTTTCGACAGTACTGAATAAAAACCAAATTAAATATAATATTACACCGTTTTTTAACGGCTCTGAGTTAATCACTGCGTTAAATGATCCATTAAACCGTTTTGATGTTGTTTTTCTTGATGTTGATATGCCCGGAGTAAACGGTGAAAATGTTGCACAGTATATCAACTCTTCAAAAGCGTCAATCCCTGTCATTTTTGTCACTAATCATGACGACTTTGTGTTTTCATCGTTTAAATACAGGCCGTTCGGATTCTTAAGAAAAAGCCATGTTGACAGCGAACTTGAAGAAGCTGTTATCCGCCTTGATAATTATCTTTCCAAATCAGGGCAATGCTACACTTTTACCTTTCAGGGTAAACTGATTTCTCTGCCGTATAACAAAATAAAGTATATTGAAGCATACGGGCACGAGGTTGTTATACATACAACCGATACCGATATCCGAACGACAAGATCCTTATCGGAAACAGAAAAAGCCTTATCGTCTTACGGATTTATCCGCGTACATAAATCTTTCATTGTAAATACACGCTTCATTTTTTCGGTAGAACGCAATAATATTATCCTTACCGATAACAGCTCGCTCCCTGTCAGCAGAACAAAAACCGAAGAAATCAAGCAGGCTATGATAAAATTTGCGAGGGATTAGTATGGGACTACTTTCAACCGTTACAGAAATTATTGCAACAATCTGCGAAAATGTTATTATTCTGTGGTTCCTTACATCTTTTTTCGGTGCAAAATATACAGGCATAAAGAAATATTCGGCATTTGTTGCCACAGTCGTAATTACAACAGCATTCACATCATTTCTTTCAAACATACTGCCTGATAAGTTTCTTCTGTGCACAGCAGGATTTATAATTTTGCTTATACTATATTGCCGCTTTTTTCTGCACGGTACACTTCTTTGTCATATTCTGTTCCCGGTAATAGCAGAAACTACACTCATGCTAGTTGCGATAAGTATCAACGCCCTGTTAGTCAATTTTCTGCCATTGTCTCCGTCGGAAGCAATCGTTGACAGAAGCGTTCTTCGTGTGGTGATTTTGATTATATCAAAAGCCATTCTGTTCGGATTGTTCGGACTGATACTGCTTTTCACCCGAAAAAATAAAACCGAACTGCATAGCAACGAATGGATTGCATTCAGTGCCGTTTTTGCCGCTACACTGCTCAGTGGTATATGCGTTTATGAAAATGAACTCGGCGGCGAAAACAAGATAATCTTCTTCACTCTGACAGTAGCAGGTCTTATCATAATAAACATAATATCATTCTATATGCTGGTAAGAATTTCTCGCGAGCATAAAGAAAATATCAGAAAATCCATGCTACTCGTTCAGATAAATGAGCAAACGAACAATCTTGATGAAATGCGTAGAATGTATGATGAACTACGCAAGATACGCCACAACATCAAAGGTCAATTAGGCACAGTCAGCGAACTTATCAGAAGCGGCAAGAACGATCAGGCTTTATCCTTCCTTGAAAATGCGGGCATTTCTCAGGCAGAAATGAATGTCCTCGTCTACACCGACAATGATATACTTAATGCTATACTCGGTTTTATCAGTGGTAAATGCTCCGCTTCCGACATAGCTCTCAGAACCAATGTACTATCATCGGATATAAGTTACTTTTTACCTGTGGATATATGTATAATTCTTACTAACCTTATCACAAACGCCATAGAAGCAAGCGTTTGCTCCCAAGGCAAGGAAATATTACTTGAACTGTACGTACAGCGCAATTATTATTGTATCAGAGTTGCAAATCAGATCGAAAAATCCGTCCTCGAAAGCAACCCAATGCTCATAACCACAAAGAAAGACAAAACAGCTCATGGCTTTGGTGTGGCAAGTATAAAAATGCTTGCCGAAAAATATAACGGTATGATATCCTTCTATGAAAGAAACGGACAGTTTATAGCAGATGTTTGGCTGAAATTATCAGATTTATAAATTGACACTTTTAAAGTGAATATCTTATTTTATCCCCGAAAAGCATAATTTCGGGGATTTTTGTTGCAATTTTTGCATTTCAGGAAGAAAAACATACAGTTTGGGAAAAAGCCATTGAAAAATGACGAATGTTTCAATTATAATTACAAAATGAGGGGAGTAATTTATGATAAATGCTATTGCAAAACGAATTGCTAATTATGTATGTTATAACACAGAATCATCTGATGACAAATTATATAATTATGAAATTTATGTGTACGGATTTGAGATCATCCTATCATCTATAGTAGCTTTCGGAATCGTATTACTTTTCGGATTACTGTTAGATAAGTTAATGGAACTGATTGTTTTCTTTCTGTGCTTCTATTTTATAAGGCAAAGAACCGGTGGCTACCACGCAGACACATATTTTAAATGCAATCTGATATTTACGGTAAATATAGCTATAGTCGCGCTCATAATTTCCGTTGAAACGGCGCAAATATATCAGGTTATTTTCAACGGAATCTCATTTGCAATATGTTCTCTGCTTACATTTATGAAAGCACCAATATCTAACCCTAATAAGCCGATAGTTGAATCAAAACGTAAAACGTTTAAAATTACTGCTTTTATTTTGGTCTTAATATCCGAATTGATTTCCGTTACAATTATGAATATATATTCTTACTCTATGAGCATATCATTAGCACTGTTTTCGATATCAGTTGCTATGATGATAAATTCTAAAACGAAAGAAGGTGTAAATAAATGAAAAAAACTGCTTTAACTAAAGTGTTGAGTAAGATCGGAACAACCGCCGCAAAAAAAGCTGCCGGCTCCGCATCACAGTTCGGTTATCACCAGGCAAAAGAGCCGACTAACCTTAAAAAGATTAGTAAGTAATCCTTCTTAAAAACGTTATCATTATCTGATGGTGACAATTTTTAAGGAATTAATCACAATCAAAGTCATGACTCCATCGTGAGTAGAAAGGAATTTATCGTGAAAATTAAAAAAGTATTTTGTTCTATCTTTATAATGTTAATTTTATCATTAACTATTTTGTCGTTAGCAGCTTCCGCCGATGTTGCTAATCCGATGAGAATATACAGTGATTCAAACCTATTCCGTACTTATATATCCGGAGAATTCACTCCATCGTATGCTGCTACAGGTGCTTACGAAACGACAAAAGGAAAACATATCGAGCAAATATATGTTCAGGCTTACGAAAACGCATGGCCCAATTCTCAAATGGAGAAAGCAACTTTAAAAAACTCAAGCGTTTCTTCTAATACAAGGCAATATACTTATTATACTTGCATATATTTTTCTAAAAACGGAAAAAGAACTGTAAAAACAAGTGATAAAACAAACTCTGCTGAATGTTGTTTCTATGGTGTAGGTACACTGTTACAAGGATATTCCACAACATACAAAGTGTTTTGCATTAATAAATAAAAAAATCTTATAATTATTTTTCAAATCTTGTATCTGATTTAGGGTACAAGATTTGAATTATGAGGTGATAATATCAGACAATTATTTAACAAAAGCGGCATGATGATAACATTCTTTGCCGTAACGTATTTTCTTTGCGCTTTTCTCATTTCCATGTTTTTAAATTCTGTAAGCTCAGGCGTCGCAGGCAGGCTTGCGGATAATGCGGAAATAATAACAGTTAATCAGGACAACAACTCCGAAAGCGCCCTTACCTACAGCGATTTAGGCGATATACTGTCAAAGTATAAAGCTGTCGGTGCAATAAAACTCGTAACCAAATACAATTCCGGCTACGCCCTGTTTGACTACGAAAAAACATCTTCTGAAAACAGCGCACCGACCGCCGTGATAAAGCCCGAACTTGAGCCGTACTGTATGACGATAAACGGAAGAAAAACGATAAACTTCATCGGACAGAATTACACCGTCAGCAGTATCAACATATACGGAGGTAAAGACAGCGATTTCATATTGCAGTCTGATAAGCTCAGCGGCAGCACGGTGCGGTTTTCGGGACTGACACTTATAATTGACAACAAAGATAAAACGCCCTCAGTCACCGAAAGCATAAAATCAGATATAACCGGGAAAAATCCCGATACCAATATCAGAACCGATGATATATCCAAGATAGCGGGAAAAGGCAATCTCTTTACATCAGGCAATATAGTTATCATCATTGCGATATTGCTTATCGGTCTGCTTATTCTTATGAATTCGGGCGTGTTCACATGGTCATGGATAAACTCCAAGTGCTCCGAAATAATGGCTCGCCGTATATGCGGTGCAGATGATGCGGACATTAAAAAAATGATATTCATAAATTTCCTTATGATCTCCGCAGTCGGCATACTTATCGGCTTTATTGTCACACTGCTCCTTACTCTTATTCCTGCCGTTTCTTATTATCTCGGCAATATCAGAATTTCCGCAGGACTTATATCCGTAGCGTTCATCCTTCTTATCGGCGGTATAATTTCCTACAGTCTGAGTGACAAGTATTCACACGAACAGGTCATTTCGTTAAGGAGAGTGTTATGAACAAGCAACTTATAAAAATAATTCTTTTCGATATAAAATCGAACCTGCTTTCCTGCCTGCTTCTTACATTCCAGATGATAGTAGCATTCTTTGTTATAGGCAATCTTTGCAGTATCACCGCATATAAAACTGTAACTGTGAATGCCCTTGACGGCTTTGATTTTCCCAAAAACTGCTACAGCCCGTCAAGCACCGATATTTACACCGACGGCGGAATAGTGGTTGATTATGACGACATAGAAAAGGAAAGAAACCTCAGCTATTACATAGCCGAAAACTATAAAACCGAGGGGCGTTCCGAATTCTGTGAAGAAAAAGACGGCACAGACTATTCTCTGACGGTAATTACAGAGCATTACTTTGATATATTCGGCTTTGAAGTAAGTAAAGGACGGCTGTTTCAAAATGCAGAATACGGCAAAGATCTGTCAGATAATCCGCCCGTAGTTCTCGGCAGTGACTTTGAAAACGACTATAGCATCGGCGACTTGTACCTTGATAAATACGAGGTAGTCGGAATACTGAAAAGCGGCATGAAAACAACCTTTTTGCAAGGCGACAAAAGCTCTGTCGTTTCCGCCGACGACGATGTATTTATACCTGTCATGAGCATTGAAAGCATGAAAGCACAAGGCATTGATTACCCCACCTCACTTATCTATGCCGATGATAAATCCGACCTTGCCGCAATAAATGATTACGCCGCAGAAAACGGCATGAATACATATAACTTCATATCTGCCGATGAAACAAGACAGCTTATCGACCTTGTTTCTGCAAAAGCCGATATTTCACTCATCGTCATATCATCAATAATCATTATTCTTGCGGTATTTTCAATGATACAGTCAACCCTGCTCTATGTCAGAAAAAATATCCGTGAACTGCTCATACACATGATTTGCGGTGCTTCACAGTCGGATATTCTGCTCAGGATAAGCGCCGAAGTGCTGATTATAAACCTTGTCAGCGTTGTTGTTTCATCTCTTATATTTATGTCACTCCGGACTACACTTGTTTTTATGCTGACAGGCATTGCAACGGCAGTGATAGCCGTTGTGCCGGTTATGGTGAGCATTAAGAGAAAACCGCTTATTATGCAGATAAAGGAGGAAAAGTAAATGATCAGACTCGACAACATATCAAAGACTTTCCGTGACGGTGACACACAGGTTCAAGCATTGAAAAATATCAGCTTTGAAGTAAACAAGGGCGAGCTTGTCGCAATAATCGGAAAAAGCGGAAGCGGAAAATCAACGCTTCTTAATATTCTCGGACTTCTCGACAAGCAAACGGACGGCGATTATTATATTGACGGCAAAAAAGTATCTTCCATACCGGAGCGTGAAAAAGCAAAGCTCAGGAACAGTCATATAGGCTTTGTAATGCAGGATTTCGCCCTTGTTGAAAAGTACACTGTAAAGCAGAATATAAATATCCCTCTTATATACACAGATAAGCCCATCAATAAGGAAAAGGCGATAAACGATGTATTAAAAAGCGTCGGACTGTCCGATAAAACAAACACGCCTGCCTACAAACTGTCCGGCGGTCAGAAGCAAAGAGTAGCCATAGCAAGAGCGGTGGTAAACGAACCACAGATAATCCTTGCCGATGAACCGACAGGCGCACTTGACAGCATGACCGCAGATGAAATAATGCAGATTTTCGAACGCCTCAATATGTCGGGAAAAACCGTCATAATCGTAACCCACGACAAAGACATTGCCGCTCGCTGTAAGCGTGTCATCGAGCTTTCGGATGGGGAAATTGCGAAAGGTACAAATTAATTAATTCGTGCAGTAATAAAACAAGTGTTTCTGCTTGACTTTTTCAACATTCTGAGGGTTGCCGCAGCAGCCCTTTTACTATGTCCGTATTTGTAAATACGCAAAGCTAAAGTTCAGAGAAGCGGATAAATGTGACATAACGGTATTGTTATACCGGAAGCTGTTGATATTCGGTTTTAAATGAGGAACAAAAGGAACGTTTAGCCCGTGCTCTAAAAGCCGAAATACCACGCATTTCCCTTGTGCGTCTGATGTGCGTCAGAGTTGCGTTTGCGTTCCTTGTTTTTTGTGGAAGTCTGCACTGCTATTATCGTTGAATCTACTATCGTTCCCTTTTTCAGGATCAGTCCTTTTGCTGTGAACTGCTCTACCACCTGCGAAAAAAAGCTTTTCCCGCAGCTCATTTTTTGAGATGGCAGTCTTTTTTTACAGTGCCTTTGTCTGTCGTTTATTGATCATCACAATATTCTTGCCGTCACTGCAGTATCTTTTTTCTGTATTCTGCCGGAGAAAATCCGGTCACCTGCCTGAACTGCCGTGAGAAGAATTTTTCATCATCGTAACCGCAGCTTACTGCTGTCGCATAAATGCTCATGGCGGTAGAATACAGTAAGTAGCAGGCTTTCATTACCCTTGAATTTATGCAGTCGCGGTTGTAACTTACATCAAAGCACTGCCGGTAAATCAAACGGAAATGCCCCTCGCTGACGCACATTTTTCTGCTGACTTCCGAAAGCTTAGGCATCTTATTAGGCATTGAAATTATCCTGTTCCTTATGTCGGCAAGCTCATTATAATGCGGAAGTCTTCTTCGTTCGCTTATCAGACCGACATCGTGCTCTGCATTCAACAATACGGCTGAGCGCAGCTCTCCGACCAGCGTGTTATCGGAACTGTGGTATGTGATAATAACCTGCCGTTCATCGTGCCGTGAATAAACCTCGTTGTGGAGCGATATTTTCAGTTTCTCAGGAAACATTCCGTTTTCCCTTTTGAACAGGATAAGAAATGTGTTGTCATCGGTCCGGCAGCATATTTCATGCTTAGTGCATACACGTTTTATTGCTGACGCTGTTTCTGCGATTATATCGCTGCGGTGGTTTTCACCAAACAGGTATTCTCCGCCGTCCGGGAAACTAAGCCTTACCGCCTGAATGCAGAAGTTATGCCCGGCTTCCTCCACAATGCTTTCAAATTCACAAAGATTGTAGAACCCCGTCAGCGAATCATACAGTGCGGATTGCCGCTGGCATTGCGTGAGATAGTGGATATCATTCTTCATTCGCAGAAATTCCAGCGTATCCGCAACAGTCTTGTTCCAGTCGCGGAAGCTGAAATCATAGCTCGCCGGGCGGTTGTATTCCAGCACCGTATACCCGTAAAGCCTTGTCTGAAAGCACACGGGATTCACATAGAAAATTGCAGGGGAATCGTGCTCCGTAATGAACGGCACGGGAGTTTCGCCACTGCTGAACTTTATCGGAGGTTCTGAATACTCGTTATCTATCGCACAGCACAGGAACTCACCACCGTTGAAACGTTCACTGTTCCATGCGCTGTCAAGGCACAGAAACAGCCTGTCAGCGCCGTGCAGCAGGTAGAAAAACTCGCTTACCGCTCCGGTGTATTCCTCAAGAGTACGCGATGTGGTGAGCCTGCCGGAAAACTGTGCCACGGTGCTCATAATGGTGTGATACTGGTCTATCTTTTCCGCGACAAGCTCATCTAAAAGATGCAAACGGCAGACGCCGCAGGAGCAGGTGTTTCCGCTTACGAACCTGTCGGAATTGTCTTGAATAGGACTGCCGCCGAGAATAGCATCCACAGCGTCCCGTCCCATTTTACGGCGGTTTCTGCGGTAAGTTGTCAGCAGCGGATAGTGATATATCCTTCCTGCGGTATGGTCGCCACCGGTCAGGTCGTAGCCCGTTACTGTCAGCTCGCCGGGAATATCCACTCCTGCCTCCGAAAGAACATCACACAGCCCGAACGCCATGAAATCGTTGGTACATATCACCGCCTGAGGTCGCGGAATTTCACCGCTGAGATACCGCCGGGCAAGTTCCTCGCCTGAATCGTTCCAGAAGTTTCCGTAATACACTCTGATATTATCAAAGCTTATTCCGTGCTTTACGAATGCGCGCTTGCAGCCGTTCAGACGCTTTTGCGAAGCGGCGCTGTCTCTGCTTCCCGTCAGTATGTCGATGTCCGTAAAACCGTGAACCGTTATCAGATGTTCCGTCATTTTCTCCAGGTCGGTTTCATCGTCGGAATAAACGCTCTTAAATCCATCCAACTCCCCGTCAATAACAATGGCGGGGATTTTTGCAGCTCTTATTTTATCGATTGTATCGTTGATTATTTTTATATCCCGGAATGCCTCGGCTGTGACAATAACGCCGTCAAATAAATCCGGCTCAATCAGTGAGTAAATTATGTTCTCATAATTCAGCAGATTATCGTCCTGCCAGTGGTTGTATATGTTTGAGTAGACCACAACATCGGTGTCTTTCCGGAATGCGGCTTCGGATATTCCGTATAGTATATCGCGCTGTTCGGACGCGTCGGCTCTTGCGGTAATGACCGCTATTCTTCTGCGCATAATATCACCCCGTTTACAGTATAGCTTAATTCCGCACTAAAGTCAAGAGCAAAAGTGCATATTATGACTAAAAGGTGGATTAAACGAATATACGCTGTTGAATTTCTACATTGCAATGTGTATAATAAAATTAGAGCAATACCGTGCAAAGATTGTGCGTGTATTGTGCAATATGACGAAAAAAATGTAAGCAAGACGCGTACAAAATCCAATAAATGATTTTTGCGCGGTGTTGCACAAAAACAATGAGGTGATGCTAATGAAAATAAGCGAAAATTGCTACAAGCTGGAAAATACGGCTAATCCAATTTCGCCGAATGTATTCTGCGCCGACCCGACAGGCGTTGAGTACAACGGCAGACTTTATATTTACGGCACTAACGACCATCAGGAATACGAGGCAGTCGGCGATGACGGAAAGAACGGCTATGCTCACATAAAATCCATCGTTATGCTGTCAACTGACGATATGGTGAACTGGGAATACCATGGCTTCATAGACGTCGCAAAAATAGCACCTTGGATAGTGAATTCATGGGCGCCGTCCGTAACTTCCAGAGTTGAGGCGGACGGAAAAACTCATTTTTACCTTTACTTTTCGAACAGCGGCTGCGGTGTAGGAGTGCTTACGGCGGAACACCCTCTCGGACCGTGGAGCGACCCTCTCGGAAAGCCGCTAATCTATCAGAATATGCCGGGGCTTGAAAACTGTCCTGCGCCCTTTGACCCGGGAGTATGCCTCGACGAAAACGGCACAGGCTGGCTTGCGTTCGGCGGAGGGACTCCACCTGACGGTAATACGCTGCACACAAATGTACCTAAGATAGTGCGGCTCGGAAAGGATATGCTTTCGTTTGACAGCGATTTTGTTCCGATAGACGCTCCGTATTTCTTCGAGGCAAGCGAGCTGAACTACGAAAACGGAACGTTTATCTACACATACAGCACAGACTGGCAGTCAAGAGAAAACTGGAACAGAACGGACGTTCCTGCGCCGGGAACATGCAGCATGGGCTGTATGACGAGCAAAACTCCCCTTGACCCGGAAAGCTGGCAGTTCAAGGGCGGATTCTTCCTGAACGCCGGTGATTCCGGAATGGACTGGTGCAACAATCACACCCACCTTATCGAATATAAGGGAACAAGGTACATTCTTCACCACACACTTCACATTCAGGAGCGCACGAAAACAAAGGGAGGATTCCGCGGTATGTGCGTGGATCTACTGCCTTACACGGATACGGAATTTCCCGTCACAAAGGCAACACGTGAAGGCGTCACGCAGACTCAGCCGCTCGACCCGTATAAAGCTCACAGCGGTGCGGAGATGTTCACCTGCGCAGATATGTGGTACGAACAGATATCCACCGGCAAAATGGCTGTGAAGTCGCTGTCAGAGGGTGCATGGACTTACATAAAGGGCGTGGATTTCGGCAAGGGCACAGAAAAGCTGCTCGTTACCGCAAAGGGCACGGGCGTTATCGAGATTCGTCTTGATGACAGGAATGCCGAACCGTTGGGAGTGATCAAACTTGCAAATGACGGATTTGACAAAATTCCTGTGGTTCTTCCCACAAAAATAACAGGAATTCACAATGTATATTTTGCATTTTCAAGCAAGGACATCTGCCTTGAAATATGGCAGGCTGAATGAAAGGAGTAACTATGAACAAGAAGATAACGGCTTTGATTTGTACAGCGGCTATGCTGCTTGTTTCCGGCTGTTCCGAGCAGAACGGCTCGAATGATTCACCTGTGCAGACAGAAAGCTCTGCCGACAGCGTAGACAGTGTGAGCAAAGCGGAAACAAGCGACAAACCTGACAACGAAACAATAATCGACAGCCTTAATAACGGAATAATAATCGACGAGGTAAGCGGAAATGTCTACAAAAACGAGCGTAACGCCAATCCCATTTCGCCGAGTATATTCTGCGCAGACCCCACCGCGGTGGAATATGACGGAAGGCTTTACGTTTACGGCACGAACGACCAACAGCAGTCGGAAGAGGGAACAAAGAACGACTACGCCCATATCAAATCGCTTGTGGTATTTTCCACCGATGATATGGTAAACTGGATATATCACGGCAGGATAGAGGTCGACAAAATAGCGCCGTGGATAACAAATTCATGGGCACCGTCAATTGCTTCCCGCGTTGAGGAAGACGGTCTTACGCACTTCTATCTGTACTTCTCCAACGGTGGCGGCGGTGTGGGAGTTATTACCTCCACCGACCCGGTAGGTCCGTGGTCTGACCCTCTCGGCGAACCGCTGGTTTATCAGAATATGCCGGGCCTTGAGAATTGCCCTGCGCCGTTCGATCCGGGCGTCTGCATTGATGAAAACGGCACAGGCTGGCTTACTTTTGGCGGCGGAAATGCTGCAGACGGCGGTGTTGTACATACCAATGTGCCTAAGGTAGCACGTCTGGGTGCGGATATGCTTTCGTTTGACAGCGAGTTCGTTTCTATTGACGCCCCGTATTTCTTGGAGGCAAGCGAGCTGAATTACATCGACGGCACCTATTATTACACCTACTGCAACGACTGGCAGAACCGCAGCAAGTGGGACCGCAAGGACATTCCTGAGCCGCCTACATGCAGTATGGCATACATGACCACAAAAACTCCCCTCGACGCAGACAGCTGGGAATACAAGGGTGCATATTTCTACAATTCCGGTCAGAATGCCAACGGCGAATCCGGAATGCGCTGGGGCAACAATCACACGCATTTCTGCGAGTTTCAGGGAACGAACTACATCGTCCACCACACGCTCCTTCTTGAAGAACTGACAGGCGGCACAGCAGGTTACCGCAGCATTATGGTTGATTATCTCCCGATGAATGCGGCTGACGGAGAGATCCCGATAACTGCCGCAACGCGTCAGGGCGTATCTCAGATAAAGCTTCTTGACCCCTACGCTGAAAACAGCGGCGCAGTTATGTTTACGTCTGCCGATATAGGTTACACCGATGGTAACAACCCTGCCGCAAAGAGCAAGGCAGACGGCGCATGGACCTATGTAAGAGGTGCGGATTTCGGTTATGGCGCTTCCGCTTTCACCGCTGATGTTAAAGGCAAGGGCAGAATCGAGGTTCGCCTTGACAGCATTTCCGGCAAGGCAGTATCTTTCATTGAATTTGACAACGCTGATTATGCTAAGGTTCGTTCTACTGAATTCAGTAAGTTTGACGGCAGAAATCACAATATCTATCTGGTATTTTCCGGTGCGGATATTGAACTGAGATCGTGGCAGTTCACAAAGGGCAACGAGGAACTCCGTCCCGAGGAGAACATCTCAGATACCGAGATAAAGTACGAAACTCTTATACTTACCGGGCAGGCTGTAAATCCCGGTCCTAGTCCGTCGGCATATATCGAAATGACCGGTGACGGTGAGTATTCCGTGAAGTCCACCTCATTTGAAAAAGAGAGCGAGTTGCTTAACTTCGGTTTCATCAACGTTGATCCGAATGCGAAATACAAGGTGCTTGTCAAGTCCGTAGGTCTTGAAACGGAAAACGGTATCGTTGAAGTCCCTGTAAACGCAGAGCTTGACCCGACAAGCGGCTCCGCAAATGGACTTGCTAACGGCTGGATGGGCGCTGAGATAGGTTCCGTGATTTACGGCACCAAGGAATGCGGAATAGTTGCCGCAAAAACAACTGTCGACTGGATAGGCTACCGTTTTGCGCTCATAAAAAACGGTGAGGAAGTTCCCTTTACATCAATAACCTACAATCTTGAAATAAGTGGGCTTATCCTTGATTAAGGTGAGAAAATCATAATTTGGGAGGATCTTCAATGAACCGTGTTTCTGCTATTAAAATCATAGGAAGCATAGGATTGGTTATTTCAATGTTATTGAACGGATGTACCACAAATAGTATTACGGATAACAATGTGTCAGGAAACGACCTTACCGCAACGGAGGTTATCCGGCTCATGGGCAACGGAATAAACCTCGGCAACACGCTGGAGGCATACAACCACAAAAGCTATGTGGAATTAGGGGTAGACCCCACTTCCTTTGAAACGCTATGGGGACAGCCCGTCACCACAAGGGAAATGATAGACGATATGAAAGCTATGGGCTTCGATACTCTCCGCATTCCTGTGGCATGGACCAATGGCATAAATTACGAGAGCGGAGATTACACCATTGACGAGCGGCTCATGAACCGTGTCGATGAGGTAGTCAATTATGCTCTTGACGCTGATATGTATGTTATACTGAATGAACACTGGGACGGAAGCTGGTGGGGAATGTTCGGCTCCGGCGACGAGGCAGTTCGTGAAAAAGGAATGGCACTTTATAAGTCCATGTGGACGCAGATATGCGAGCATTTTTCCGATTATTCCTACAAGCTGATATTTGAATCTGCAAATGAGGAACTTTGTCACAGACTCAACGATAGCGACGTCACCGGAACAGAAGGAGTTCTCAGCGAGGACGAATGCTACGAAACAACGAACAGAATTAACAGCGAATTTGTTAAGCTGGTACGTTCGACCGGCGGCAAAAATGCAGACAGATTCCTGCTTATCGCAGGGTACAACACCGACTTCAGGAAAACATGCGATGACAGATACCAAATGCCGGAGGACACTGCAAAGGACAAGCTTCTGCTTTCAGTACATTATTACACGCCGTGGGACTATTGCAGTGACGGCAATGCAAAACGGTGGGGAACTCCCGGCGATTACGAGGAGCAGAATTCCCTTTTTCAGATGCTGACTAAATTCACAGACCAGGGATACGGCGTGGTTATAGGCGAATATGCCGTTATGGGTGCGGCGAATAAACCCGATAGGGATAAGTTTTACGCCAATCTTCTGGATAACTGCGACCTGTATAATTACTGCCCCGTCCTCTGGGACTGCAGCGATTTTTACAAAAGGGCCCTCAGAAAAACTACCGATGAAAACATAGCAAAGCTGTACAGCGACAGACGCGCTTCAACCGAAGAAGGCAAGGATTATTCCGAGATCCAGTCTGCCGCAAGGGAGAGAATGGACAAGTCAACAAAGGCGGCTGAAGACGAATTTATGGCGGGCGTATCCATTCCGGCTTCTGATGATACCGCAGTGGCATGGATAATGTACCAGAGTCTTGATTCTTCAGTTCAGTACTGTGTCGGCAACAAGTACGACCCGACGGATATGACCCTGGGTATCGTTGCAAACAATGCTGAGATAACCGGTGAGGGAACCTACACCGTCAGTCTGGATTTCTCGGATTGCGGTATTCCAAAGGGAGTGCTTTTCTCGGCTCTCGGGATTTACAACGGCGAGAAGTTCTTCCCGGGTTATACTATCTCTATTGATGAGGTTAAGGTAAACGGCGAAGTCCGTGAGCTATCCGGCAAGGAATATACCTGTTCCGACGACGGTAACTGCACGAGAGTAAACCTTTATAACCAGTGGGTAACATCTATCCCCGATGACTGCAGACACGCCGATGGCGACAAATCCGATCTGTCTGCGACTGTTCTTCCCGTCAAAGACAATGAGATACTTTCTACGCTGGAAATAACATTCACTTATTCAGCGCCATAAATCAGATTACCTGTGATATTCAAAATCTAAACCGACGGATTCCAACCAGCACAGTGGTCCGTCGGTTTATGTGTAAAGACATTGGAGGAACCATTATGAATTATACAAAATCAGTTGAAAAATGGGGCGTTTTCGAGTTTTGCTCCGAGGGAACCACCGCTGGCAACCCATTCCTGGAACGCAGTATCACTGCGCTATTTGAAAGCGATTCCGAGCGCAAAACCGTAAATGGTTTTTACGATGGGAACGGAATATACAAAGTAAGATTCATGCCATCGTTTGAGGAAGAATACCATTTTACGGTCTGCGGGAATTTTTCTGACAGTAAATACGAAGGAACTTTTTCTGTCACGCCGCCATCTGAAAATAATCACGGCTGCGTAAAGGTACATAACAAATATCATTTTCAGTATTCCGACGGAACACCTTATTATCCTGTCGGCACGACCTGTTATGTATGGAATCTGCAAAGCGATGACCTTATCGCACAAACTCTTGAAACTCTGAAAAATTCCCCGTTCAACAAGATACGTTTCTGCATATTTCCTAAAAGCTACTGCTACAATTCACGTGAGCCGCGCTCTTATCCATACGAGGGTACTCCGGTTGACGGAAGTGCTATAACAGAGGACAATGTGTGGGGCTACACTCCGGACTCCAAGGGCAACAACTGGGATTTTGAGAGGTTTAACCCCAAACATTTTCAGCATATTGAATACTGTATCACCGAGCTTCAAAAGCTGGGTATTGAGGCAGATATTATCCTCTTTCACCCGTATGACCGCTGGGGCTTCTCAACAATGACACCGGAGCACAACGAACTTTATCTGAAATACACAGCGGCAAGGTTTTCGGCTTTCAGAAATGTATGGTGGTCATTTGCTAATGAATATGACCTGATAAAAAACAAGAGCATTGAGGACTGGGAACGATATGCGCAGATAATCGTAGAAAGCGACCCGTATGATCACCTGCGATCAATACATAACGGTAATCAGTTTTACGATCATACAAAGTCATGGATAACGCACTGTAGCATTCAGCGTTCTCCGGAGGGAACATCAGAGTGGAGAAAAAGCTATGGCAAACCGATAGTAATTGACGAAATGCTATACGAGGGAAATATTCAGTATGCGTGGGGCAATATTTCGCCGCAAGAGCTTGTTCGGAGGTTCTGGGAAGCACTTTGCCGCGGCGGCTACGGTGGTCATGGCGAAACCTACATAGACGATAAGGCGGTATGGTGGTCTCATGGCGGAGAGCTTAAAGGTGACAGCCCGGAAAGAATAGCTTTTATGCGAAAAATACTTGAGGAAGCTCCGGACGGCGGATTGCGACCCAAAAACATGGAATGGGACGAGCTATGTGTGGTTCCGGAAGATGAAAATCTAGCTGATGAAACCGGTTATCACCTGTTTTATAACGGGATTTCGCGTCCGGGATTCAGATATTATCATATTGACGATAATAATATATACACCGTCGACATTATAGACACATGGAACATGACGGTTGAGAATGTCGGAAGTTTTAAGGGACGTTTCAGAATTGATCTGCCCACAAGGGAGTATCTTGCGGTTAGAATTAAGAAAGCTGAGGATGGGATAGAATAATGTTCGCCCAGAGAGGTGACCTATTATTCTACAATTCTGGCGTGTTCAGACTTGGGTAAAGCTGTAGCTTGCAGACGGGACATAAATTTAAGCCCACTCGGTGAACTTCAGTATGAAAACGATCTGTACGCCGACAGCATATATCAAAGGCTGATGGACGGGCTTCGAAACAGTGAATGCGAATATGGATATACCACCTAAAAAAGTGGACATATCTACATACCAATCGTTAAAAGGTTTAGCCTGAGAAAATCAAACTGGCTCTGCAGCGACCGTTTTGAGATCGCAGCAGAGCCTTCTTTCGTTAAATTGTATCGATAAATCCCATTAAATAAAGACTTTCGGATAAAGAAAACGGACACCAATCACGATACGCAGTGTATCAAAATTGGTGTCCTGTTATGGTGCGGATGTTCATAAGGGATTTAATAACAATGCCGGGACGTACAATCATATTCAGTTTCAAACGCACATTTTTCAATAATCCTCTTTTGTGGTACAATGTACTTGCAAAGGAGGATTTTGCTATGAAAATAAAAGATGTAGAGCACAAAGTAACTCTTGATGATTTTGAGCACCGACTGCTTGTCAGTTGCATCAATGCCGCAAGGAATGTGTACCTTGAGCAAGGTAAAGAAATCGCGGATTTAGATGAACTGCTAATTAAAATTATTGAAGCACCATCAAAGAAAGTGAGGGTGAGAATATGAAAGATGAATTTATTTATAGCATTGGCGTTTTGGGACAAAGGCATTACAATTACCTAAAGAAGAATAGTCCGACGGTTATCAACATTATGCGAATGAACGGTACGCTTGAAAAATATCTCCGCGATATTGACCAAGATGCTTCTGAAATGTTTGATAAAATGATGAGAGCATTTGCCGAGTTTGAAGGTGTCACAGAACAGCTTAAGTCCGATAATCAGCTCGAGTGGGTTGGACGAATGAATAATATCAGAGCGAGGGTTATGAATGTTGTAAACACAGAACTAATATATAATTTAAAGTAAGCAGGACTTCGGTCTTGCTTTTCTTTTTTTGGTTATATATAACTACGCTGAAAAGTAATACAAGTATTTCAATTAAGAGTTTTATCAGTTCATTGGTATACGGATAATATGCGGAGATTTTCGCCTGAAGTCGGCAATATCTTTTGAAATTCGGTAAATTTCGGTATCAGCCTATTGCCTAAATGGCTTTTGTATGATATACTAATCTCGTATGATTGCACACATTTTCCGAGAGCGAGGAACTATATGGAACAAAAACAAATTGAACGCTGGTATTCTATGAATGAAATTTCCGAATATCTCGGTATTACCCGCGACACGACTTTAGCGTGGATAGAAAAACGCGGTATGCCGGGCGTTAAGATAGGCAGAACGTGGAAATTCAAAATCAGCGAGGTTGATGTGTGGATGAAATCAAATGAAAACATCATATCAGCTTCAAAGGGAGTTAAGACACGATGAATATTATCAGTTTGTTCAGTGGTTGCGGCGGTCTTGATCTTGGCTTTGAAAAAGCAGGGTTTGATATCCCGGTTGCAAATGAATTTGATCCAAAAATATATGAAACATTTAAGGTTAATCACCCGAAAACACATCTTATTGAGGGCGATGTTCGGCAAATAACTAAGGCTGATATTGCGCCTTATATAAATGGAGAGGTTGATGGAATTATTGGCTGTCCGCCATGTCAGTCTTGGTCTGAGGCAGGCTCTCTTAAAGGAATTGAGGACGCAAGAGGACAATTGTTCTTTGATTATATCAGGATACTCAAGGAATTTCGCCCTAAATTCTTTTTAGCCGAAAATGTCAGCGGTATGCTTGCCAATAGACATGATGAAGCCGTACAGAACATCTTAAAACTCTTTGATGACGCCGGATATGATGTGTCTCTTACAATGGTAAACGCAAAAGATTACGGAGTGGCAGAAGAACGAAAAAGAGTGTTCTATATTGGTTTTCGAAAAGATTTGAAAATCAAATTCAAATTTCCTAAAGGCTCGACAGAGGACGATTCTAAGAAAATAACGCTTAGAAATATTATTTGGGATCTTCAATATACTGCCGTTCCATCAGGTGAAAAAAACCACCATAATCCTAATGCGATAAATAACAACGAATATTTTACCGGTGCGTTTTCTCCGATATTTATGAGTAGGAATCGTGTAAAATCATGGGATGAGCAGGCGTTTACTGTTCAAGCTTCAGGGCGTCAGTGTCAGCTGCACCCACAAGCTCCTAAAATGAATAAGGTGGGTAAAAACGACTGCCGTTTTGTCGAAGGAAAAGAAGCTTTATACCGCAGAATGACTATTCGCGAAATCGCCAGAGTGCAGGGATTTCCTGATTCCTTCAAGTTCATATATGATGACACAAATAATGCCTATAAAATGATTGGTAATGCAGTTCCCGTAAACCTTGCATATGAAATAGCGGTTGCGATTAAGCTTTTTCTTAATGGTAATGGCGATAAGGTAATAGGGATTGACGAGAACTATGAATCTAAGGTTAAATCAAGGGTGAGAAAAATGAGTACAAATAGTAATGACCAATGGCGAGCATATGAATTTGCTTGGATAAACGCCTTAAATCAAACTATAAGCCAAATCAGAAAGACCGTAGTGGTATCCAACTCAAGTCTTGAAGCAAACAAAAGAGCATGGGATGTGATGCCAGAGGAGTTGAAAGAGCTTCTTTCGGCATCAGCTGAAGCAGCGGTTGATGCTGTCTTAGAATTAGAGCCGCGTATGCTTGAGGATGATAACGATATTTTGCTCCTTGAACCGCAAAAGGATGACTCGGGAATAGCCGGAGATGTCAGAGATATTGTGATAAAAAGGAACGATATTGATTGGGAAATTGGTCTTAGTATAAAGCACAATCATGAAGCTATAAAGCATAGCAGATTAAGCCATAAATTAGATTTCGGCAAAGAATGGTTTGACATACCGTGCTCAACCCACTATTGGGACGATGTTACTCCGATTTTTGAACGTTTGAAGGCAGAAAAAGTGAATAAAACTAAATGGACGGAAATAGTAGACAAAGATGATACAGTGTATGTCCCTTTGCTGAAAGCATTTATTGATGAAGTAAATCGGGCGTATACAATTGATCCGACGATGCCGCGCAAAATGGTTGAATACTTAATTGGCATCAGCGACTATTATAAGGTTGTTAGTCAAGACAGTAAGCGATTGACACTAATTCATTCGTTTAATGTTCATGGAACATTAAATCAGCCGAGCCGGGTTAAAGTATCGGCAATTTCTGTTCCGATAGTACAATTGCCCACAGAATTGGTTGCAATGCGTTTCAAAACAGATAGTAAAAATACCATTGAAATGTATTTGAATAATGGATGGGAATTGAGCTTTAGAATTCACAATGCAAGTTCTAAAGTAGAGCCGAGCCTGAAATTTGATATTCAGTTTATGCGGATGCCGGCGACAATTCTCACTATAAATTGTGCTTGGAAATGACTATAGGGAGCTTGTTTGCAGGTATAGGCGGAATAGATATTGCTTTTAGGCAAGCTGGTTTTGATATTAAATGGGCAATAGAAAAGGATGCTGCCTGCTGCAGAACATATAGAAACAATTTTGATGGCACGGATTTGCTTGAATGTGACATACATAATGTTGATCTAAAATCACTGCCGAAAGTTGATATAATTACTGCCGGATTTCCGTGTCAATCATTTTCCGTTGCAGGAAAGCAGCGAGGTTTTTCTGATCCTCGGGGCAGTGCTTTCTTTGAAATACAAAGGTTTATTATGTGGAGTAAACCCCGATTTGTTTTTCTTGAAAATGTACCTAATCTTATGGAGCATGATGGTGGAAAGACATTCAATGCTATTCACAACGCATTATCTGAAATTGGTTATGTTATTCGCTACAAAGTGTTGAGGGCTTCGGAATACGGAGGCGTACCGCAAATAAGGGATCAAATATATATGGTTGCATTTAGAGAGCAAGAGGAATGTGACTGTTTTAAATTCCCCAATCCGATTGATTTGAAAATCACAATTGAGGATATCTTAAAGCGTAATATAAAAAAGCACAATGCTTATTATTACGGTACGGATGATTCGTTTTATAAACACGCAAAACAGTTTGTAAAGCGTAAAGACTCTATTTATCGAGTTTACCACGACAGTATAAAGTTAACTCAAAACCATATGTGCCCTACGCTTACTGCGTCTATGGGAATAAGAGAAAATCAGGTTCATTTGGTGTTAGATGATTACGGAATACGAAGGCTCACGGTTCAAGAGTGTCTTGACTTTCAAGGATTTCCCTCAAGCTTTCATTTTCCGCATACCATCACATTAAATGACGCATATAAACAGATTGGCAATTCAGTTTGTGTGCCTGTAATAAAACGAATTGCAGAAAGAATTGTTAGATTGAGGAGTGATTGAATGCCGGCGGAAGTTATAGATTTATTTTGCGGTGTTGGAGGGCTAACACACGGATTAATTGAATCTGGTCTTAATGTGATAGCCGGTTTTGATATTGATCCAACTTGTCAGTACACTTATGAGCATAATAACCATGTTGAATATCACACAGAAAATATACGCGAGGTAAATGCTCAAGATTTAAATAATATTTATACAGCTGATACAACAAAAATTTTGGTAGGATGTGCACCGTGTCAACCGTTCTCTCAAATGAGATTTAAGTTAGGACATGCAAATGTAGAGGATGAAAAATACAATCTACTTTTGGAATTCGGACGATTAATAAATGAAATTCATCCAACCGTCGTTTCCATGGAAAATGTTCCTCAAATAAGAGAAACTCAAATATATATACAGTTTATTGAGACTTTGAGGAATAATGGATACTTTATTAGTGAATCTGTCGTTTACTGCCCGGATTACGGAATCCCACAATCACGACGAAGATTTGTTCTTGTGGCATCTTTGTTAGGTCCAATTGAACTGATTCCCCCTACTCATCAAAGAGAAAATGTGCATGTTCAAGACTTTATTGGTAATTTGCCGCGTATTCAAGCAGGCGAAACTGACCCGAACGATCCACTTCACCGTGCGGCAGTTCTTTCAGAAAAAAACTTAAGAAGAATAAGGGCGTCAATTCCCGGCGGCACTTGGCGCGATTGGCCGGAAGAACTACGCTGCGATTGTCATAAAAGAGAAAGTGGACAAACATATAGTTCCGTTTACGGTCGTATGACATGGGAACAAATTGGTCCCACAATTACAACACAGTTCTTCAGTTACGGTACCGGTAGATACGGTCACCCTGAGCAAGATCGAGCACTTTCGTTAAGGGAAGGTGCATTACTTCAAACTTTTCCGCAGGACTATGATTTTATTGATCCAGACCGACCATTCGTATTCAGAGACATCGCAAGACATATAGGAAATGCTGTGCCGGTGAGACTGGGCGAAGTAATAGGACAAACAATTATACAACACTTAGAAGAATATGATGTTCAAATATAAGGAGAATAGTAATTATGGGTACTGAATATAATTTCAATATATCACTAAGCGTTCTTAATCATCTGGGCAGAAATTTATATAGAAACATCATCACCGTTATCGGCGAAGCTATTTCCAATTCATGGGATGCCGATGCGAATAATATATGGATACAGATTGATCGTGAGAAAAACGCAATGTGTATCTTGGATGATGGAGTGGGAATGACACCGGAGGATTTTCAAAATAAATTTTTGAAAATCGGATATAGCAAAAGAAAGAATTGTAATTACAAATCGCCAATGGGACGTCCCTATATTGGTCGCAAAGGTATTGGCAAATTAGCATTACTGTCTTGCGCGAAACGTATACATATTGCCACAAAAACAAACAACTCGCCATTAATTGGAGGTATAATTGATAACTCCGGGCTTGATAAAGCCATTACTGACGACCTTAATTCGCAAGACTATAAATTAGATCCTTTGGAAAACGATTTTACTGTAAATATGGAAAAAATCGAGCATGGGACGCTTATATTTTTCGACCAAGTTACAAACGGAATTTTTAATACAATTGAGTATATAAAAAAAGCTATTGCTTTATACTTTCGCTTTTCTCTTATTGACCCCAATTTTAATATTTATGTTAATGAGGAGCTAATATGTGAAGATTTGTTAAGTGAATTTGCGGAAAACACTCAATTCTTATGGGAAATTAACGGCATAAAAGACCCGTTTATTAATTCAATGAAACGTTTACAGGAAAAGGTGTCTGTTGAATCAAAAATAAACATGAAAGGTTATATTGCGACAACATACAAACCATCAAATTTAAAAATAAGGGGTACTCAGGAAAAAGTTACAATTGATTTGTTTGTAAATGGTCGTCTCAGGGAACGTGACATCTTACGGCATGTGCCTACGACCAGAATTGTCGAGAGCTATGCATATGGACAAATTCACTTTGATGAATTGGACTGCGGCGGCAATAAAGACATATTTACAAGTAGCCGAGAGGGAATAATTTCGGATGATCCATCTTTTGAACTATTTCTAAAAGAGTTTGAGCGGATTTTCCGAGATATTCTTGATCAATGGGATGAGTTTCGACGAAAACACGGCGATGATGGCGACCCTGACAATCTTAAAATCACACCAAAAGCAAGAAAGGCTCAAGAACTCTTTAATACCACTGTTAAAGACATGCAGTCTGAAGAAAAATTTATAAAAAAGGGGAGCAAAGTCGAGGAATGGGCTAATGTCCTTTCAGAAGAAGCTCAGTTTAATATACCATCATATACAGAATGCTTTATTTCTGAAAATCTTTTGAGAATGTACATTGACTATACAAAGCTGCCGATAACTGATGAAGCAAAGAAGGTTGCTGCAAAATGGAAAGGAACCGAAAATGCAAACAAAGAAGCTGCAAATATCTCTTACGATGTCAGAAGGTCAAATGATGATGTGTTCTATTTAGATATGGCAAGTTTGGCTAACATGGTTGATAAAACACCTGACAAGCTAAAAAACGCAGGGATTAGTCGCTCTGCCGTTATATATAAACCAATACGTGATGCAGTTGGTCACACATCGCTGATTACTCCGAATGCTAAATCACAATTATCTTTAGAATATCAAAATATAAAAGCTCGTCTAATAAAACTTCTTCAAGAAATGGAGTCAAGGAAAAATGATTTGAACAACGCCAACTAACTAAAAAAATCAAACTTTCATGACGATCTTAGGTTGCTTCGTCAGGAAAGGAATATAAAGCGATAGTGAGAAGTGAGCTTTTGATAACAAAGTAAGTGTCCTATGTAGCTTTAAAAAATTGACTAAGATATTAGGTCTAACTGTCAAATCGTATGATCCCTTTCGTACTACTGTGCGAAAGGGATTTTTTATGCGGTTTTTTAAAAAACTTGGCTCAATACAAATTATTTTCTGCCACTAAATAAGTGAGGGGATTTGAAAAATGCTAAGTATATGTTCGCATGATGCTAATAGTGGATCGGAGTTGCGCCTAAAAAATTTATCAAGAAAAATTGATAGTAAGGGGGTTAATTTTTCGGTATTTTTTCAGCAATCCAATAGAGAGCTGAGAGTGATCAATGGCGATAAACAAAAAATTTAATCAAAATATTTCCCCCAAAACCATGCATATTTTCTTTAGTTTTTGACGTTTAGTGGAGGGACTGATCACAGCACCTTGAAAATTGAATGACCGGCTGAATGGAGATATGACTTTGCCTTGATGTATGCGGAAAGCAGACAGAGCGAAGCGACTGTGCGGTGAAATTCCGGGCGGGGATAAAAAAACGCCATCAGGTAAAACGGCAATTTTTTCGGAAAGGAGGTAATGTCTTTGAGGACATTGGAAAGCAAAAAATATTCTGTCAAAAGTGTCGCGCAGCGCGGCACAGGTTTAGCAAGCACTGAATTTGGGTGCACCAAATTCTACTTGCTTGCAAATGGCATCGCATTAGCAAGCATCGTGTTTGGGTGCACACACCGCAAACACACTTGTTAGGGGTCGCTTTCCGCGCCCCCTAAAACCCCGAAAAGAAAGGATGGTAATTATCGAAAAAAGAACAGAGAGAATCAAGTTTTGGCTGACAGATAAGGAACTGAAACAAATTGACCGCAAAGCGAAAAAACTCGGTATGAATCGCTCCGAGTATATTCGCCATCTCATCGCTAACTGCAAGCTTGTCCACACGCCGGACATTGACTATGAGGACTATTACAACAGACTAAAATCTATCAGCGATAAGATAAACAACCACCTGATATTTTTAAATCAAACCGGCACATTGGACGAGCCGCAGTTCCACCTGCTCTGCGAGGAGGCGGTCGAAACAGCCAAGCAACTATCTAATGAGCTTACCGAAAAGCTGGATATTGAAATCGAAAAATCAAAGGGGGTGAAGGCTTGAGAAACGGAAAGCACTATGTTCAAGTTCGGATGACAAAAGCCGAAAAAGAGAATTTCTTAAGGCTCAGTAAACTGTGCAACGCCCCTGAGAAAACAGTTCTGTATTGGCTTGTAAATGACATGGTTGTCTACGAAAAGCCGCCTGAAATCTTTTTCAAAATATCAAAGCTGATGCGGAGACTGGAAACTAATGTAGATCATATTTGGCTCGGTGGCAGTATTTTATCAGAAGCGATAAAAACGAAATATTACAAACTATCAAAAGAAATAAACAATTACGATTGCGAAATCACTTTCAAAGGATTATTTGCAGAAGCGCACTACGGCGAAAACCGAAAATAACAGTATTGAAAGGCAGTAATTATGACACAAGCAAACCAAACTGCCGTTTCAAGCATATTTTTCTATACACTCTTTTTTACAAAGGAAACGGCAGACAAAGAAAAATTAAGGAGATTTTATAATGAAGAAAGAAACCGAAATGTCTGCCGAAAAGGTAGTAAAACAACCTAAACCAAAGCTTATGAGCATTAAACTTGAAAAGCTTCACCCATTCCGCAATCACCCGTACAAGGTAATAGATGATGAGTCCATGGCAGAGTTGCTCGAAAGCATAAAGCAATACGGAATGTTAAACCGCATTATCGCCCGTCCGCTTGAGGATAAACAGGACGAATACGAAATTATATCCGGACACCGCAGAGTACACGCCGCCGAGCTTCTTGGAATGAAGGAAGTCCCGGCGGTTGTTCATTTTATCAACCGTGACGAGGCAACGGTGATGATGGTGGATTCAAACTGCCAAAGAGAAAACCTGACGCTTATGGAAAAGGCTCGTTCTTACCGGATGAAAACGGATGCATTATCTCACCAAGGCAAAACCTTGGGACAGAATGTCCCGAGGTCTGAAAACAACCGTACTGCCGCAAAAGTCGGGGTAGACAGCGGCGACAGCTACAAAACCGTGCAACGCCTTATCCGTTTGACCTATCTTGTGCCGGAATTACAGCAGTTTGTAGATACCGGCAAAATGAAAATGCTTCCGGCTTATGAGCTTTCGTTCCTTAATGAAGAAGCCCAGCGAGATATTGTTGACCGTATTGACGAAACCGAAATCTTTCCGTCGCACGCACAAGCTCGCCGTATGCGCGCCGCTTTTGAAGAAGGCAAACTTGACTATGATACTGTAGCCAAAATTATGGCAGAGGTTAAACCCAATCAGGTGGAAAAACTAAAAATCCCGATGGACGATATTCGCAAATATGTGCCGTCCTCTATGACACCAGCTGAAATGTTGGAATACCTGATTAAGCTTGTCAAAAAAGAATATGACCGTCAGCACAGCCGCGACGTGAGATAAGGAGGGCTTATGAATAAGTTTATTGTAGGCTTCGACGCCGCACCGCAGGAGTATGTTGTTAACGGTGTAAGATATGTGGTTGAGTCGAGATTTCAAAAGCCCAACTATAAAGAACCCGAAGAAAATACTATGCTGAATAATTGTATAGGGAGTTATCTCACAAGCGATTTCGCAGATTTGCCGTCCGCCGGTACAAGTAATATAATAAGCACCGAATATGATTGTACGGCTGCCGGGAAGGAGGATAATAATGCAGCCGAAAAAGAATAACAAAATCGGGACAAACGGCGCTTTACTGCCGTTTGTCCCGTGATGACGGAATGGACGGTGAAAGCAATTCAATAGTCAATCAAAAAACGTTGCTTTCGCAAAAGGCAAAGGAAAAAGGATTGACCGATATAAAATTCTATGTGGATGACGGATACACAGGAACAAATTTCAACCGACCGGGATTTCAGCAATTAATATCGGATATTGAAATGGGGTATATCTACGCCGTGATGGTAAAAGACCTATCCCGTCTCGGACGGGATTATGTTTCAGTCGGTAATTATACCGATGTGTATTTTCCAGATCACGACATTCGGTTCATCGCCGTGAATGACGGAATAGACAGTGAGGAGGGCGAGAGCGAAATAGCCCCTTTCAAAAACATCTTAAACGAAATGTATGCACGGGATATATCCAAGAAAATTCGTTCATCGCATCGCTTGCGCGGTTCAATGGGAGAACCGTTATCCCAACCGCCCTACGGATATATGAAATCCGCTGAAAACAAAAAGAAGTGGGTTATCGACCCGGAGGCAGCAGAGGTGGTGAAAAGCATTTTCAAAATGTGTCTTGATGGTAAGGGCAACGAAACTATCGCGCGAATATTGCAGGAGAAACAAATACTTGTTCCTATGGCGTATTGGCAAAGCAAGGGGCTGCCGAGAGGCGGAAAGAAAACGCAGCCCAATCCGTACAAGTGGTGTAAAACAACAATTCAAAAGATTTTGTCTCAGCAAGAATACTGCGGGGATGTGATCAATTTCAAAACCTGCTCAAAGTCTTTTAAGAACAAAACAAGGTTTCCGAACAATCCTGAGAATTGGGCAATATTCAAGGATGTTCACGAGCCGATTATTGACCGAACCGATTTTGAAAAGGTACAGACTTTAATATCCAAAACAAAACGCCGTGCGCCGAAGCCAAAGAACGGCGAAAAAAGCATATTCTGCGATTTGCTGTTCTGCGGCGATTGTCACGGTAAGCTCCGTCATCATACGAATACTATCAACAAGGACATTCACTATTTCGTGTGTGCCAACAACAAGGTAGATTACCGAGGAGAATGTCCCGGCAGACACTATGTCCGAGCAGACGCTATTGAGCAGGTGGTAATGCTGGAGCTGCGAAGGATGGCAGAGTTTTTGGCTGCGGATGAGGAAGCCTTTGCCGAGCTGCTTGCTCAAAAGACCGATAAAGAACTTTTGAAGGAAAAGAAGCACGACGAAGCAGAACTTCAAAAAGCAATCGCCAGGAACGATACCGTATCCCGTCTATACGAAAAGCTTTACGAAGATAATGCTGTCGGCAAGGTGAGTGACGAATGGTTTATGCAGTTGTCCCACAAATATGAAACGGAAAGGCTGGAGCTGAAAACAAAAATAAAGGCGCTTCGTCAAAAGCTTTCCGAATGCGGACAGCGCGAACAGGAACGAGAGAACTTCACTTCGGCAATCCGCAGGTTTATGCGAATGGACAGGCTGACCGCACCGCTGCTCCGTGAACTCATCGACCATATTGATGTTTTCGAAACGGAAGGCAAAGGTAAAAACCGAACGCAGAGAATCGTTATCTATTATCGCTTTGTCGGGTACGTGGAAATACCCGAAGTATCTCACAGACCGAATATCGTCGCAGATACCCGAAAAGGTGTCGCGACCAAGTATTTAACCGAGCCGAAAACGGCATAACAAAAGGAGCAGGCGAAAACCTGCTCCGTACATCAAACTGTATCAGAATAGAAAAATCGAGTATTCATAAAGTCAAATCCCTTATGAATACTCGATATGGTGCAGGTGACGGGACTTGAACCCACACGACTTATGCGTCACCGGCACCTGAAGCTAGCACTCTCTGTCTGCGGAAATGCCAAGCATTTCCGCTTCCACGAAATCGAAGATTTCGTGCAATTCCGCCACTGCTGTTTTGAAACGTTTCAGCAATAAAAAAACAAGCCGTATTTCTACGACTTGTCTTGGTGCAGGTGACGGGACTTGAACCCACACGACCTTGCGATCACTAGCACCTGAAGCTAGCGCGTCTGCCAATTCCGCCACACCTGCGTATTTAATATGTTGACAACTTTAGATTGGGCGCTGTCTGCCTGCGGAACAAGTTCCGCTTCCACAAAATCGAAGATTTCGTGCTGTGGAACAAGTTCCGCTTACACCAAATCAAAGATTTGGCGCAATTCCGCCACACCTGCATATTTAATGCGTTGCCAAATAGTCAACGTAGATATTATATCATAACGGAGCTTCAAAGTCAAGTGTTTTTTGAAAATTTCTTCACCATCCGCAATATCGGAACACTCTGATTTTATTATTACTGTCTTTAATGCTATCGATTTTCAAATCTTCTATGAATAAAAATAAAGGACACTCGAAAATCGAATGTCCTTTACACTGGTGCGGGAAATGGGACTTGAACCCACACGCCAATACTGACACAAGCACCTCAAGCTTGCCTGTCTGCCGATTCCAGCATCCCCGCAAATCAACTTGTTTATTATATCAGATAATTTTACATTTGTCAAGCACAAAAATTTACATTTCCGCTTTTTATTTTACGTTTTGGCTTTTGCTACGTTTTATTTATATGCTGTAACTGTTGCAATCAATGTTATACTACCGAAACATCTATCTTCAGCTCGCCGTTTTCGTCCTCGTACCATGTTTCCCACGCAAAATACTTATCCCAGCAATCGCACTCGCTGAAGTCCATATATTCCGCATTGAACTCCTCCGCTTCCTCCGCCGGCACAAGCCAGCCGCTGCAATCGCTCGCAATCAGCCCGTTCTTCACCTGCTCGTGACCCTCTTTGCAATCAAGGAAAAACACGCTTCCCTTTTTTGCGGCAGCCTGCTGAATCATTTCAATGAATTTAGTAAATCCGAGCGGCTCTCTCGTTCTCAATCCTGTTATCATAAATGCACCTTGCCTTTATCTCTTGCTTTTATCTCTTTATAGTACAATCAATTATAACACCATATCGCCGCAAAGTCAAACCTATCCTCGCCTTATTATTCGCTTGATGCCGAATATATTTGTTTTTAAAAGCGGCGATAATAATAGTCCCGACAGATAAAAGCCGTCCACTTACCAAAAACGGCTCGTGAACGGCTTTTTGCTGTAAGCCCGTTACATCTGGAGCGATTCTATTACCGCCCCTACAGCTTTTATCGCTTTGCCTGTTGCTTTCTTGACATTCTGCGTCTTGTTTGAGGTCATAGCCTTTGTTGCGGCAAAAGCAATGCCGCCTGCCACCATTGCGGTAGCGGCACATATCATATTATTGGAAGTTTTCTTGCTCATTTTTCCGTTTCCTTTCATAACCGCCTTTTTCGGCTCGATAATATAATGTGCCGACGTTAAAAAATTATTGCTTGATAAATCTGACATCAGAATTTGCCTTATTATCCTCTTTGTGCATCAGAAATAAAGTGAACTATATAAAATTTACATCTCGACAATATGATAATTTTGTGCTAAAATAAACGTATGTGTAAAAAAGAAAGGTCGTTTTTTAATGTCACAGCATAAAATAATAGCGGCTATCCATGACCTCTCCGGCTATGGAAGATGTTCGCTTTCCGTTATATTACCCGTTATCTCTGCTATGGGGATACAGGTCTGTCCGGTTCCGACCGCCGTTATGTCAACTCACACCGGCGGCTTTACCGATATCGCTATGGAGGATCTCACAGATCATATTTCAGCCTGCTATAATCACTACGAAAAACTGCATCTGAAGTTTGATGCGATCTACAGTGGTTTTCTCTCATCTCCGAAACAGGTGGATTGCTGCCTTGAATTCCTTCACGGAAACCCCGACTCACTTAAAGTAGTGGATCCGGTAATGGGCGACAACGGAAAGCCCTACAGCACTTATACCCCTGAACTTATCCGCAGGATGAAGGAGCTTGTTGATGCCGCAGATGTTATAACACCTAACCTCACCGAAACGTGTATGCTTCTCGGAGAGGAATGCCCTCCCGTAATGTCAGTGGCACAGGCACGCTCGTGGCTTGCCCGCCTCAGCGACAAGCCCGGAATAGTAGTAATAAAGGGAGTACCTTTGATAGACGATGACGGTCAGAAGCTCTCTAACGTAGGCTTCGACAAGGAAAGCGGCAGCTTCTGGCGTATCGACTGGGATCATATTCCCGTACATTACCCCGGCACAGGCGACATCTTCACTTCAGTGCTTACCGCATCATTGCTGAAGGGCGAAAGCCTGCCTATTGCCCTTAACCGTGCAACCACGTTCACGGAAATTGCCGTTAAAACCACCTACAGCTACGGTACCGAGCCACGACTTGGCGTGCTGTTTGAGGATTGTCTTAGCTGGCTTATGACTAATACGGTACTGTGCGACTACCGCAAGCTCTGATAATATCCGATATTGCTTTTTACCGCTTTGCCGCATTGCAAAGCGGTTTTGCAATTTTCGTTCAAAAAAATCAAAAAATTGTCGAAAAAGGGTTGACAAACGTTTGACTTTGTGATACAATATTATCTGTTGTCACGGCACAGCAAAAGCCGATGAAGCCGAGAGTAAAAAAATTAAAAAAAATTTTAAAAAACTCTTGACAAGCGGTTTTCGATATGATATAATATATCACGTCGGTTGACAAGAAACAAATTAACAAGCTGGTGTAGCTCAGTTGGTAGAGCAGCTGATTTGTAATCAGCAGGTCGGGGGTTCGAGTCCGTCCACCAGCTCCAATTTTTTCTTTAACTTAATATGGGAGTGTTCCCGAGTGGCCAAAGGGGGCAGACTGTAAATCTGTTGCGTTTCGCTTCGGTGGTCCGAATCCACCCGCTCCCACCAAACCCGTAAGATTTTCTTACGGGTTTATTTTTATATAGTTTATATAGTTTGCCCCTTGCCTGTCAAGACAGACAAGGGGGTATTGTCAAAAATCAGTTTTCAAGATATTTCAGGAAGTCGTCAAAAATCGCTCTGTAGCCCTGCTCGTTTATATGTAAGCCCTCTATTGTGTACTCAGCTTTCAGCCTGCCCTGCTCATTCTTAAGGCCGTCGTTTATATCTATATAGTGCTGACCGTGCTTTTCCGCAATCAGTTTTACAAGTGCGTTTGCCTCCGTTATCTTTTCGTTTGTGCGGATTTTCAGGCACTCCTTCATATTTTCTGCGGCGGCTTCATAGTTCACCGGATAATATGCCATAAGGTAAATTTCTGTTTTCGGCAATCGCTGTTCTATCGAGCTTATAATGCTATCATAGTGCTCCATTATACGATCCATAGGTATTCTTGAATCGCTGAGATCGTTTGTGCCTATATTTATAAACACCCTTCTCGGCTCAAGCTCGAACACGCAGGTATCAAGCACCTGCATAAGCTCGTCTGTTATATACCCGCCTATCGCACGATTATACACGATAATGTCCGAGCCACGCTCAGCGAGAAATTTATTCACAGGAAACATCTCCATAAGAGAAGATCCCGTCAGCACGATCTGACCCTTTACAGCATTCTTATTTTCTTCTTTAAAGCGTTCCAGCTTCATTTCCTTATCGGTCATCGAATATTCCTCCCGGATGTTGATATTATAATCATACCACCGACATTCATAGTTGTCAATTGTTCATTATTTTTCTTTTAGTCGTGCCGGACATATACCGTACAATATGAACATTTAAATTTATATCCGGTCCTCTGCCTTTCCTTTGAATCTGCTTGTGAATACAACAAGCCTTGCGCCAATCGGCAGATATTGCGGAAAATGTCAAAATATACGGTTTATTTTATCCGAAACCTCATAAAAGTGCAAATTTCTCCTTGACAAATCTATTCCTTTGTGCTACAATAATTATCCAAACAAACGGGGCCGTAAAGGTTTCGACGGGGATTGTGAACCCGGCTAAGCACGCAGAGATCGCCTTATCTCTTTAAACGGGGCATTTTTAAAATTAAACGCAGACAATAGATCTGAATTAGTAGCTGCCTAAGTGCGCTACCGTCCTTGTAGAGAGCGCTGTGGCTCTATAAAGGGCGTCGACTAACAGCCAATGTTTTCGGTGAGAGTCCTGTAACCGTCAACACATCAAAGGACTACCGGACTTCTATCCTGTGAGCCGGAGAGGAGAAAGGGAATTTCAAAAGACTTCACTAAGCGTGTAGAAAGGTTGGCGGATCGGTTTTCGGACAGGAGTTCGATTCTCCTCGGCTCCACCATTTTTTCCACGCTCATATATATGGGTGTGGAATTTTTTATGTACGGTAGTACAAAACTCATAAAAATTATCCCACATTTTGCTGTCACTAACAGCACTGCCCTGACACCGTCATAATTATAATATAATCACCTTTGACTTTTAAATCCCGATATGCTATACTGAACTTGAAAACCGGAATTATTCCGGCTAAAGATTTAATGGCAGATAATATGTATTTTCACGCATCAAGGAGAAAGTAATAAATGAAACTTTTATTCAAGCAAAGATTATTCTCGTGGTTTGACAGCTACGACATTTATGACGAAGCCGGAAATACTGCGTTCGTTGTAAAAGGTGAGCTTGCATGGGGACACCTGCTCCGTATTTATAACTCCTGCGGAAAAGAGGTCGGATACATTAAAGAAAAGGTGTTTACCTGGCTTCCGAAGTTTGAGATGTATGTCGACTCTCGTTATGTCGGCTGCATCAGCAAAGAGTTTACATTCATAAGACCCAGATTCAACATTGATTATAACGGCTGGAATATAGACGGCGACTGGCTTGAGTGGGATTATAACATCCGTGACTGTACCGGTCGTTGCATAGCTTGTGTATCCAAAGAAATCTGGAACTGGACAGACACCTATGTGCTTGACGTGCAAGACCCACAGGACGCATTGTATGTATTGATGCTTGTTCTTGCCATTGATGCGGAAAAATGCTCAAGAAACAACTGACAACGCATAAAAATTATCCCGCACTCTGAGGTGCGGGATAATTTTATATGTCGGTTTACTTTTATGCTGTATTACTTCTTGAACATACCGAAAACGCCTTTCAGCTTTGATTGCGGTGCAGTTCCGTTCAGCTTGTTTTCGGTATTTGTGAGATATTCATTTGCTTCGGTCGCCTGCTCGGATGTTATGCCGAGTTCGGGAAGAAGCTCTGCAAGCTCGTTCCTTGCATTATTGACATCGGTTACTGTGTTGTAAGTCTTGCTCTTCACAAATTTAAGAGCCCTTTCCTTTGCCGCTTCTTCTCTTGTTGCGGCGGTTTTGATAAGTGATACCTTTCTGAACTTTTCGTCAAAATCCACCAGATGCTTTTTGATAATACCTATATACTTATCCTTTACGGGAGTCCTGAGCTGTGACAGCTTATCCTCGATTTCAAGCAAGTTTCTTTCATAGCTCAGTAAAGGCTCATTTTGCGGAGGTGCGACCTTGAACATTATATTCTGTATCTCCTCAAGCTCCTTTTTGGCGAGGGCGGCATTCTCCCTGTCGGGCAGAACCACTCCGTCAACCGTATTCAGCTTGTCCTCCTGTGCCTGTATGTAATCTGTCGCATCGGTTGCGAGCGCCTTGTCTATGCCAAGCTTCGGCAACGTGTCATCAAGCGCCTTTATCGCCTTGTCAACGTCATCATAGGTGCAACCGGTCGGGGCTATGGATTTTACCAGCTTCAATGCTCTTATCTGCGCCGCCTGCTGACGTGTTTCAGCCTTTGAAAACGCTCCTGTCGTCTTGAAGGTCATATCAAACTTTGTTATATAATCGTCAATAATCGCAATATACTTATCCTTTACCGGCGTCTTGTAGCTTTCGAGCTTTGCCTTTACATCGAACAGCTTCTGCTCATAATCGAGAAGAAGATCGGGATTTGGTTTCGGTACATCGCTCATTATAGCAGTAATCTCCGCAAGCTCGGCTCTTGCCGCTTCTGCTTCTTCCTTGCTGTTGAAAGCAATTCCGTCAACGGTATTGACATTGAGATAGCATTGTCTGAATAGCTCACTAACCTGCTCTGCTTCCTCAAAGGTTATTCCGACCGTTACCAGAAATTCATCGACCTTCTGCCTTGCATCAATCAGATCCTGCTCGGTGTAACCCTTGGGAATCACGCTCTTTGCAAAATTCAGCGCTCTTTGTGCCGCCGCTTCTTTTCTTGTTTCATACACCGTAAATCCTACCGTACGGAATGTTGTGTCGAACTTTGCCTTGTATTGCTCGATAATTCCGATATACTTGTTTTTTACGTCTGTTTCATAAGATTCCAGCTTTGCCTTTGTTTCGTCGAGCATTTTCTCATAAGGAAGAACGCTGTTCTTGTCAGGCTTCGGCACGGCATTTACTATTGCCGTTATCTCGTTAAGCTCTGCGGTAGCCTTTAAAGCCTCTTCCCTGTTTGCAAACTGTATTCCGTCAATTACGCAAAGGTTCTTTTCGATCTCATCCAGATAAGCGTAAGCGTTTTCCGCCTGTGCCTCGGTTATACCGAGATGCGACAAACGCTCGGTCAGCATCTTAACAGCGTTGTCACGCTCTTCAAAAGATGTTATTCTCATGCCCTTTACATATTCAAAGGCTCTTATTGCACCCGCTTCTTCTCTCGTCAGACTATGGTCGAATTTTCCCTCTTTTCTGAAAAGCCTGTCGAAATCGGAAAGCAATGCGTCTATACTTTCGAGATATTTGTCCTTTACTTTTGTTTTGAACGAATCTATCTGCTTTCTCTTTTCGATAAGGTCGTTTTCATAATCAAGGTCAGACTTGTCGGTCGGCTTTGTAACCGTTTCAAATATCGCCGTAATCTGCTGAAGTTCTTCTCTTGCAAGGTCCGCTTCCGTTCTTGAGTCCATAAGAACGCCGTCTACGGTGCAATATAGGTCATTGAAATATTTAAGACGTTCTTTCACTATATTCCTTGCCTGTACAATCTGTACGGTGCTGAGCCCTATCTTTGCGGCGTACTCCTCCATAAGTCCCTTGCACTTCACGGCATCTTCTTCGGTTTCACCGATATTATCGTTTACAAAGCGAGCAAGGATATCATTCTTGATGTCGAATATATTCACGCCGAAAAATTCGGAGAATTTTCCTATGGAGTCATCCTCATCGCCCATTGTATCAATCAGCTTTGAATAGAAACTGTCCTCATAAGGATCAAGCTCGAATATCTGTACTATGAAAGCATCTCTCTTTTCGGGGGGAAGACTTATAGACATCATATTGTTGAACATAGCCTGTGCTTTCTGCGTATCAGCCGCACTCACAGTACCGTCAAACTTTATTGCGGGGTTCTTCTCTACTATATCAAGCAGTAATAAATGCAGATTGAAGCAGGAATCATAAACACTGTTCACCATATCCTGACGAAGACTCATTGTGTTAAAAAGTTCCTTTATCTGTGAACGTGCATAGCTGCGGCTCATCATATTTCCGACCGCATTAACAAGGCTGTGCGCTATGCCCTCGGTGATATTCATTGCAGTTGCATCAAGCTGATTCGACCAGGCATTTATGGCATTTCCGCCGAATGTAGCCGACTGCCAGCGAGGTCTGCTCTCTTTTCTCAGTTCTCTTGCATATTCGGCATCGTTAAGATCGGTAAGTATCTTTTCATACTTTTTGTCAATGACCTTAAACGCTTCTGTGAATTCGTCAAAATACACGCCGTCAAAAGCCATATTCACAACAGCATCTTTATCTATTGTATAAATATCCACGCTGATTATATCCTGTATCAGTTCGAGCAGAGCCTTTTCAATACAGTATACAAAAGCGCTCGGAGCATTGTTTATAAGATCGTCAAGATCCTCAAACTGCTCGTTTATCTCTGCGAATTTTATCTGTGCTTCAAGAGCCAGTTCCTTGTACTTGTTTCTGATAATGTTATAAATGTTCCTGTCAGGAGTAATTGTAAACGGAACATTGCAGAACTGAGTTTTCAGTTCATGATTTTCACTTTCGATAATGTTTTTTAAATCTCTCGCTTGCATCTGATTTCCTCCGTTTGAATATTGACAGCCTTGCGGCTTTACTGCATACGAAACGTGTATTTTGATATAACCGATATAAAATTTGCACATTCCGTTTATTATTTTTCATATTATCACACAACAAATATATTTTCCACTGTCAAATTCCACGCAGAATTCCTATCAAATTGTCATATCACTGTAAATCCCATCAGCAAGCCAAATCTTATTGTAAACTTTTCCCGTAACCGAGTTGAGTTTTCCTCCCTGCCCTTGAGCAAAAAATTGCAGCCAAAGCAATCCGTCAGACGAGTATATTTTTCAGCGTGACACATTCCCAACTGTAAATCAAACCGCAAAACAGCCACGAAAACAGCTTACATACCTCTTGACATTTACCACCTGCCGTGCTATAATAACATCGTTATTGATAACGGCGTTATTGATTTTGCGGAGGTGGAATTTTGGCAAATAAGGATCATTCGCTTGATGACAAAATCATTAAGGCGGCATATTCTGAGTTTCTTGCTTACGGCTTTTGTAAAGCCTCGCTCCACAAGATTTCCGAAAAAGCCGGAGTCACCACCGGAGCAATCTACACAAGATACAAAAATAAAGACGCACTGTTTGTTGCTCTGCTGCAGGATTTTTTTGAAGCGATGAAGGTTATGTTCGCACCTGTCGCAAAGGAATACGAAAAGGCAATGTTCAGCGCAAAGACGGAAGATATTCTCAGTGCCATAAACTCTGAGGAAAAAATATACTTTGAGTTGCTTGCTTCGCACTATGACGACTGTACCTTATTCTTCAGCCGCAGTGACGGAAGCTCTGTCGAAACAATGCTGAACGATCTTATGGAACAGAAAACACAGCAAACGGTCGATTTCTTTTTCCGTGTTTACGGGAAAAAGCCAAACGCCGACGCTATCCGTCTTATTATGGGGTCGCAGTTCTGGAATTTCCGCCAGCTGCTGGATAAACGCCCGGATGAAGACAGGATGTTCGCCTGCTTGCGCTCGATTTTGGATTTCACCAATGCCGGTTGGCGACAACTGTGCCTTACTTTGAAATAACAGCTTTTAATTCAGGGGCGGTGATGCCGCCCGTTTCTTACAGCATATGGTTAGACTATTCTAACCTGCGGAAAAGAGATACCTATGATAGATTTTGAATTCGAATTTCAATATTCGCAAGAAAGTACACCTACGCTCCGAAAAGTCAGCGGAAATATTCCTGCGGGGCGATGTGTGGTGCTTTGCGGCGGAAGCGGCTGCGGCAAGTCCACACTACTGCGATGCCTCAACGGTCTGATACCGCAGTTTTACGAGGGAGAGTTGACAGGCTTCTGCCGCTTAGACGGGCAGGACACAGCAGACCTTAGTATCGGTGAAATCGGGGAGCTTGCGGCATCGGTCTTTCAGGATCCTCGCAGTCAGTTCTTCACTGTAAACAGCTCCAACGAGGTCGCATTCGGGCTTGAAAACCACGGCTTGCCTCAGGAAAAGATACGGGATAGGGTAGATGAAGCCTTTCGGACATTTCACCTTGAGCATCTGAAAAACCGCAACGTCTATGAGCTGTCAAGCGGTGAGCGACAATTGATCTCCATACTCTCTGCGTGGGCAACAGATACGGATATTTTTCTTCTTGACGAGCCTACGGCAAACCTTGACTTTGCGGCGACACAGCAGTTGAGAAATATTCTGCTTAAGCTTAAAAAGCAGGGAAAGACTCTGCTTCTCAGCGAACACCGCTTATATTATCTTGCAGATATTGCCGACGAATATTGGATTATGGCAAACGGCGAGATAAAGCATAAATACACCGCCGAAAAAGCAAAATCGCTTTCGCCGCTGCAATTGCACACGCTTAGCCTGCGTACGCTTGACCTTGAACAAATCACCGTGTCTGAAAGGCCGCCGCAACCCGAAAATATGCCGCAGGCACTCTCTGTTTCAGACCTTCGGTATGAATACGGCAGGAAAAACAGAGCAATACTTTCAGACGTAAATTTTTCCGTTTGCACGCATGAAATCGTCGGTCTGGTAGGTGCTAACGGTTGCGGCAAGACCACTCTCGGCAAGCTGATCGCAGGACTTTACCACTCTACAGCCGGAGAGATTTCCCTGTTCGGCAAGGCTCAGAAGCCGAAGCAGCTGCAAAAACAGGTTCTTTTCATAATGCAGGAGGCGGAGTTCCAGTTCTTCACAAACTCAGTCCTGCACGAGCTTCAATACGGACACAAGATTACGGCAGAGTTTGAAAAGAAAACGGAAACGCTTCTTAAAAGTATGGATATGTGGGAATGCCGTGACCGCCACCCGTTTTCCCTCTCAGGCGGGCAGATGCAGCGACTTACGCTGATGATGGCATATCTTTCCGATAAACCGATTGTCATACTGGACGAACCAACCGCCGGGCAGGATGCCGAAAGCCTGAAACGGTGTGCAGAATTGATTCGTGAGATGGGAAAAGAAAAGACCGTTCTTATCATTACACACGATCTTGAACTGATAGCAGATGCCTGCGACCGCTGTATCGGGCTGTGTGACGGTCAAGCTGACACGGAATTTTTCATTCGGTCGCAACAGGATCTGCAGGCGGTGCGGCGGTATATGGAGTGCTTCCATCCGACAAAGGTTTCGCCGCCAAAGCAATACAAGGAGCGGTTTCATCCTGCGACTAAGCTGCTCTACTGGTTAGTCTTGACTATCGTTATATCCACATCGGACAATCACCTTGTATATGCCGCTTATGCGGCGCTGATGCTTCTGACTGCCGCTGACGGCAGACTCATAACGGCGCTTTTCGGCAGTGCAAGCTTCGGTGCGCTGTGGGCGGCAAACGTTCTTCTGCCTGACACACTGTTCTCGTTTATACTGGTGCTGTTCCCACGAATAACTGCCATAGGAATTTCTATGATGACGCTTATCGGACGAAATGAAGCAAGCCGCACCCTTGCCGCACTGCGAAATATGCACCTGCCTGAGCGGTTTATTATGATTGTGGCGGTTATCTTCCGCTTTTTCCCGGTGCTTTCGGGAGATATGAAGCTGCTGCGGCAGTCAATCCGGACACGAGGAGCGTTTGTGACGCTGTGGCAGAAGCTGCGTGCGCTACCATCCTATATCGAAATTCTGACAGTACCTATGGCACTGCGGGTAATACGCATCGCCGAAACGCTGTCAGCTTCCGCAGAAACACGGGGCATCGACCTTAAACGCCGCAAAAGTAATTTCCTGTCACTTCGGTTCTCGGCGTGGGATATTTTGTTCTTCGTTATGCTGACGGTGTCTGTCGTTGTCGGTCTTATTTTGTGACAGCTGCCCTGAGTGGCTTTCAAATAAAAAATACATATAAAACCAAAGGAGTTTATAACTATGGAAACCGTAAACCGTAACAAGCTTAAAATCAAGGACATCATTACCGTTGTCCTGCTGGCGCTTATAAATGTGGTGCTGTTCTTTGCAAGCTCACTTTTATACGCAACGCCGATAACCATAATTCTTATGCCGGTATTTTTTGCCCTGCTTGAAGGCATTGTCTACTTCATCATCGGCACAAAGGTGAAAAAGCCGGGTGCTATCCTCATTTACAGTATCGTCCGTGCCATTCTGGGCGGATACCTGCCGTACATCATACTTTTCATTCTCTCCGGTGCCATTACCGAGCTGCTGCTGTGGAAGATAGGCTACGGCAGTGCAAAAGCGCTGACTATAGGCTATATCATCAATCAGGTGCTTGCCGCATTCGGAAGCACAATAATCCCCTACGCTATCGCCGCAAGCGCTATGGCAGATCAGGCAGTAACAGACGGTCGTCAGGATACTATCCTTGATGCGTCAAAGCTGTTACAGTCGTGGGTATCCGTTGTGCTTGTAATCGGCGTAATTGTTGCCGCACTTATCGGTGCGCTGATCGGCAAGCGGATCGTAAAGAAACATCTGACGGTATAACGCAGACTAAGGAGCTTCAGATGAACAAAACCAATAAAACAAACCTCTCCGTTTTCTCGTGGCTGTCGGAGTTTGCAAAAGGCAGACGGGGCGAATATTTACTTAGCGTTATTACTGCGCTTATCGGTGTTGCCTGCTCGCTTATCCCGTATTTTATCATAATAAAAATCATTACAGCACTTGTAAACGGTACAGCAGAACTTTCCTATTACCTGACGCTCTGCGTATGGATGGCAGGCTTATGGATCTTACGCTATATATTGCACAGCGTATCAACTACCCTTTCCCACCACGCAACCTTCCATGTGCTTGCTAAAGTGAGGATAATGCTGTTGGACAAGCTGGCGACACTGCCGCTCGGAACTGTGCTTGACCGTTCCTCAGGCTCATACAAGAACATCATCGTGGAACGTGTGGATTCTATTGAAACCACGCTCGCACATCTTCTGCCCGAAATGACCGCCAACATTGTCGGCGCACTGGCTGTACTTGCGCTGATATTCGCAAATGACTGGCGTATGGGGCTTTCTATGCTCATTGTTTTGCCACTGGGTACGCTCTGCTTTATGTCGATGTTCAAAGGCTACAACGAGAAGTTTCAGCGTACCGTCACCTCAACAAAAGCGCTCAACGATACCGCAGTTGAATATATCGGCGGCATTGAGGTCATCAAGGCATTCGGACAATCAAAAACCGGTTATGCAAAGTTCGTGTCCGCCGCAAAAGAAGGCGCAGATTGCTTCATCGACTGGATGAAAAGCAGTCTGTTCGGACAGTCCGCAGGAATGGCGATTTTTCCCTCGACTCTGCTCGGAGTTCTGCCTGTAGGATGCCTGCTATATATGCAGGGTACGCTTACAGCCGAAACCTTTCTTACTGTTATCGTGCTGTCATTCGGCGTAATGCAGCCGCTTATGACCGCTTTCTCCTATACCGATGATATAGCGCAGGTACGCACCATTGTCGGTGAAGTATCCGAGGTGCTTTCCTGCGAGGATATGCAGCGACCTGAGAAAGCCGTAAAGCTGCCTTGCGATAACTCGATTGAGCTAAAAAACGTCCGCTTTGCCTATCACGATAAAGAGGTGCTTCACGGCATTGATCTGCATATAGAACAAGGCACGGTCAACGCTCTTGTCGGCCCGTCGGGAAGCGGAAAATCCACTATCGCCCGTCTTATCGCATCTCTCTGGGATGTAAATGACGGTGTAATCGAACTTGGCGGCGTGGATATCCGTACCCTGCCGCTTGCCGAATGCACAAAACGCATTGCAAGTGTTTCTCAGGATAACTACCTGTTCGATCTGTCGGTAATGGATAATATCCGTATGGGCAGAAAAGGTGCGACCGATGAAGAAGTCATAAATGCGGCGAAAAAATGCGGCTGTCACGAATTCATTATGAGCCTCGAAAACGGCTATCAGACCGTGTGCGGTGCATCAGGCGGACATCTCTCCGGCGGCGAACGACAGCGTATCTCCATTACCCGTGCTATGCTGAAGGACGCACCTGTCGTCATTCTTGATGAAGCGACCTCATACACCGACCCCGAAAACGAGGCGGTCATTCAATCCGCACTGGCAAAGCTCGTAAAGGGCAAGACTGTAATTGTCGTTGCTCACCGTCTGTCAACCATTGCCGATGCAGATCAGATAATCGTCGTAAATCAGGGTCATATCGAAGCCGCCGGCACGCAAGAGGAGCTTCTGAAGTCCTGTCCGCTGTATAAGACAATGTGGGACGCCCACATCAGCGTAAAAGATAACGGGGAGGCAGTATAATGCTTAAAACTCTGAAAAAGTTCTTTGACTTCTGCGGAAAAGAAAACCGCAAATTATTTATAATATCCATCCGGCTCGGAGTAATCAGCGCCATCTGCTCTGCTATGCGTATTCCTGCCGCCGCCGTTGTCATTAAGGCACTTCTTGACAATAACGTCACTATGTCAACGCTATGGACAAGTCTTGGCATAATAGTCGTTTCTTTGATTGTGACTATTGCGATAAATATGAAATCCACTATGCTGCAGACAAAAGCAGGCTACCGTGCCTGCGCCGACAAGCGTATTGAAATTGCCGAGCATCTGCGCTATCTGCCTATGGGCTGGTTCAACGACAACAGTCTTGGCGAGGTGACAAGCGTCACTACCAACACTATGGAAAATATGGCTAACATTGCGACCCGTGTGGTTATGGTCACGACAAAGGGATTTCTTACCTCCGGAATCATTGCGGTTATGATGCTTTTCTTCGATTGGAGAATGGGTCTTATCACACTTGCGGGGCTGGTGCTGTTTTTTGCCGTAAATGCCGCTATGCAAAAGGCGGAGCAAACACTCAGCAAACGCAAATTCAATGCTGATGAACGGCTCGTTTCTAAGGTGCTTGAGTATGTTCAGGGTATTGCTGAGGTCAAGAATTTCGACCTTACCAACGATTCCTCAACTCAGGTACACGCCGCTGTTGAAGAATCCCGCAAGGCTTCCTTTGCTATGGAGATACCGTCGGTTCTTTATATGCTGGCACAGCTTGTTATAAACAAGCTAACAGGTGTTGCAGTCTGCACCGCCGCAATAATATTCAGTCTTTGCGGCACAATGGAACTTTCAAACTGCCTTCTGATGCTTATATGCTCGTTCATTCTGTTTGAACAACTCGACAGCGCAGGCAGCTTTTCATCACTGTTCCGCTCGATCGACATAGGTGTAGACAAGGCAAATTCCATACTGAATGTCGAGCCTATGGATATTGACGGCGAGGATCTGACACCTCGGTGCGAGGATATTACCCTTTCCCACGTCAGCTTCTCTTATGACAGCAAGCCTATTCTTCGTGATGTGTCGCTGACCGTTCCCGAAAAAACCACTGTTGCCATCGTAGGCCCGTCCGGAAGCGGAAAATCCACGCTGTGCAATCTTATGGCAAGGTTCTGGGATGTGCAGAGCGGCAGTGTCAGCCTTGGAGGAAAAGATGTACGGGAATACAGCTATGACAGCCTGATACGCAATTTCTCCTTCGTGTTCCAGCGGACATATCTGTTCTCGGACACCATTGCCAACAACATCCGCTTCGGCAAGCCGGATGCCACTCTTGAAGAAGTGAAAGCCGCCGCTAAAAAAGCCCGTTGCTACGATTTCATTATGGCAAAGCCCGATGGATTCGAAACGGTCATCGGTGAGGGCGGTGCAACGCTTTCGGGCGGAGAACGGCAACGAATTTCCATTGCCCGTGCGATTATGAAGGACGCACCGATAATCATTCTTGACGAGGCGACCGCCAATGTCGATCCCGAGAACGAGAAGGAGCTTATGGAGGCGGTTTCCGAACTGACCCACGACAAGACCGTCATAATGATTGCCCACAGGCTGAAAACAGTGCGTAATGCCGATTGTATTTTTGTGGTAGATCACGGCGAGATAGTTCAGCAGGGTACTCACGATGAGCTTGTGGCTGTGGATGGATTATACCGTCGCTTTGTAGTCGAGCGTAAGCAGGCTGCAGGGTGGAAGGTTTAAAGCAGAACAATTGATATAAAAAAACGAGCCGTAACACCTCTCAGGTGTACGGCTCATTTTTACTTTCAAAGCTGTTTTTCTACGTTCTTGCAAACACTGCAAAATCTATAGCGGCACATAAACAGCCTTCACAATTGTTTATGGTTTTATACATTTCGGTCAGCGTTGCTCCGGTAGTCGTTACATCGTCAATTATGAGAATATGCTTTCCGTTGAGCTTTGTCGGCTCTGTCACAGTAAAGCAATTGTCGAGATTGCTTTCACGCTCTTTCTTACCGAGCGTTTTCTGCTGTGCGGTCTTTCTTGTTTTGGCAACGGCGTTAACTGTCGGTATGCCGGTTATTTCGGAAATCTCACGGCATATCTTCTCGGTATGGCTGTAGCCTTTTCTGATTTTATCCGTATAATAAATAGGAACAGGTACGATGACATCCGGCAGAGTTTCATAGCACCCTGTAATCTTCTGTACAAGCGTATATGCCATAAAACTGATTTTACTGCCGTCACGGTGCTTCTTTGCACCTATAACTACAGGCGAAGTCTTATTGTTATAACGGCATACGCTTAACAGCCTGCCGCCGCAAAGGCTTTCCTCTTTTTCGTTATACTCGAATTCGCAGGCGCATTTATCGCAGATATAATCCATTCTTCCTATGACCTTACCGCACAAAGGACAGCGGTTCGGAAAGAACCAATCAAGCAGTAAACGCTTCAGCTCGTATTTATTCATCATCATTTTCATCTATAAACGGATTGCGTATCTTTGTCGGCTTTATTATGCCGTCAAGCAGCCGTTTTGCTGTATTTCTGTTCATTGTGCCGCCGTTGTCACGTCTGCGTCTGTCCGCTCCCGGAATATCATCGGCATCGGTAAGGCTGTCTGCTAAAGGAGCGTCCAGCTTTATAACAGGCGGAGCGTGCTTTTCGCTCACAGCCGGCTTTTCCTCGGACTTTGCTTTTACGGACGTTTTTTCTCCGACCGGTACAGTAAGTGACGGCGAGGACGGCAGAATATCAAAATCATCCTGCGTCAGACGTTCTCCGCTTTGCTGTACCTCTGGGAAATCTTCTGCCGCTGTCTGCGTTGTTTCAACGGTATGCCTGTACATATTTGCCGCATAGTTGCTCTTAGGCGTTACAGAGTGCTTTATGCTGTAGTCGGCTTTTGCAAATTCGCCTGCAAAGCCCGTATCAACAGCAGGCTCTGTATATGCGTTATCGTCTTTATCGGAACTGTCTTCGTCCGCAGTGCCTTCATCGGTATATCCGCCGGATGTCTGCCGTAATTTGTCATCTGCTCCGCCGAAACTGAAAATATCGTCAAGCGGCTTGAAATCATAACCGCTGACCTTTTCAAGCTCGGAGATTTCGCTTTCGAAAGCATTGTCGAACGGATTTTCAAACAGGCTGACGTCCAGCTTATCCGTTTCACCGGCCTTTACAACGTGAACAGGTGCCTTAGGAGCTTCGTTTTGCAGTGCGGCCGCTTCCTGCTGTACGGGTGCGGCGCTTTCCTGCATCATATCATAAAGCTCACGTTCCTGCTCCTGCTTTCTGCGGCGGTTTTCCTGCTCATAAAGAACACTGCGGTCTACTCTTTCAAAAACAAAAGGTTTGACCTCAGGTTGCTTTTTAGCGGTGTCGGTGCTTTCTGAAACATTTGCCACAGATGGTTTTTCCTGTAGCGGTGTCTGCTTTACGGGTGCAAAATGCAGGTCGTGCGAGTATTTTTCAAATTCACGGAATTCCGAAATGCTTAAAGCGTTATGGAGGATACTTTCCTTTATCGCCATAAAGCTCTGATACCACTCCGCAAAATCACGCTGTGTAAGATCGACGTTTATACGCTTTGACATATATGTGTACAGTTCTTTGGTCATATCCTCAAGCCGTCTTATTTCATCCGCCGTTCTCGGAGGTACCGCCGTGCTCATCTCAAGGCAGGTGCGGCCGCCCGGCTGAGCCTTACTGCAATAATCATAGTCGTAATCCTTGTCACGAATAAAATACTCTCCGCAGCGTTCGCAGTGCTGAAGAACTCCCCCGCTTTCAAGCAAAAGATCTATTTCCAGATCTATTATCGCCTTGAGGCTGTCCGAAACGTATACCTTCTTCGGCAGAGAACGCATCGTTGTTATTATCGTGTTCAGCACCGAATCAGGTTTTTCGGGAACATAATTCTTTATCTTAGCAAAGACGTCCATCGCCTCGCTATCCGAATGCAGAGCGGCAAACGGTCTGTGTTTGCCCTCATATTCGATCTCGGGAAGTGCCGAAGCCGCTATTGCCTTTGAAATATTGCTCGTTATGAACGGAGCAGACGGCAACCTGCCGACAGTGTACACCTTTGCGGCGGTAAAGCATTCCGACGGATAGCCCATCTCATTTGCGGCTACGCTGAATGTCAGATCGAAATAATCACGCTTTGCAAATGCCTGCTCTGCAGTGACCTTTTCACCAAACACAAAGTCTATCTTGCGTTTTGCGTATTCCTGAAGCTGAAGAAGGCTCACCCAGCGGTTTACCGCCTTATTGTGACGATACTCGGTAAGCCTTGTGAATATGAGCTTTTCAAACGGAGTTTTGGCATTTATAAGCTCGTTCCATAAGGAAGATATGCCAAGCCCCTTTTCTCTGCAAAGATATTCTATAAACAGATCCTGCACCGCTTTTTCATAAATGCCGTGGATATTCGCCTCAACATATTTGTGACACGCACCGAGTGAATTACGGAGCGCAACAATATCCTCAAGTCTGTACTCTCCGCTTTCCGCACATCTTTTGCAGTAATCGGTACAGCGTCTGATAAAGCCGGAAAAGTCATATTCGGCAAATTTAAGGACAGACTGCGGATATGAAAGAGAATATATCTCACTTGAATTTATACCGGTTAAGCTGACTGTTCTTTTTATACTCATATCCGCTTTTCCTTTCCGCAGTTCCTTTAATAGTCTTCCGACGTGTCATCTGTCGATACTGCGTCGAAGTTGAATTCACGCTTTCTGCCGTCAACATAAAGCGTATGCTTGTCTTTCCACTTGACATCGGCAGGCTTGTTATAGTCGGAGGTTATTATATGGATACCGCCCAATGCGTTACGGCATTCAAGGAACGGCAGGCTTATATCTCCGTCTGTTTCTTCAAGATAGAAGGATACCGAACGGCTGGCATCGCCCTCAGGATCAACGTAAAGAACTATTCTGTACTGCTTGTCGGGTGAATAGCGGTAGCTTGTGCTTCTTGCGGACAGATCGACATCCATAAGAGTAATGTTTCCGAACAGCATCTTGAAAGTCAGATAAACAAGCACTCCTACTACATACATCAGCAGATATATAGTGCCGATAATGATCTTTGTGGTCTCGCCCGTACCGCTCAGCAGGAATATAAGTACGCTTACGACTATCGGAGGCACTGCGGCAAACCAGTTGCCGAAGCCGAACAGAAGTATAGCGAATGCCAAAAAAGGCGAAATTATCGCAACGATTCTCGTGACTATCTGCTTTCTTGTGAAAAGCATAATACCGAAGAAGATAAGATTGATAAAGATATAAAGCGTAACAAGTGCGCCCTGATGCGTCGGCTCAAGATAATATCCCATAAAAAGCCAAGCCACGAAGCCCAGAAACACGGGATAGGCTATCGACAGGAACGATACGCCGAATTTGAACCATTTATTTGTTAAAAAGCTGATTACTTTTTCCATTTATTTTCCTTTCCGCTGTGCAAGGCACATACGTTTGATTTACAGCGTTACTTATTATATTGTATACTAAATCGCCGCAAATTTCAAGACTTATTTCATTATCGGCAGTATTTCGGGCTTTTTTCATCATTGCAGAGCCTGCGGTTAAATAAAAAGGAGCATCATTTATGCCCCTTTCGCCTTATTCGGTTATTATCGCCTTTTCGGGTACAACAGCGGTTCTCCTTACAAGAGGCTCGCCACGTACAACGATATTCTTTTCATTGTCGAAGCCGAATTTCTTATACATACGGCTTACCCCGTCCGACATCGGGTGTTCCTGTCTGAAAGTTACGGCTGACAGTTCCTCCCCGACCTCAAACTGAGCCATAGCCGTAACCATAAGCCTTGACGCTATACCAATACGCCTGTAGTCAGGCGACACGGCGATATGATCTATCATTTTGTTCTTCTTCGAAAACATAATAAAGCCTGCGATATTGTTTTTGTGTGCTATAACAAATATCTCGCCGCTTGACATTCTTTTCTTTATAAGCCTTGCCATTCTTTCGGCATTGTAGTCAGCAAAATTCTCACTGCAAAGCTCAGCCAGAGCCGTTATTTTCTCCGCTTCCTCAGCATAAGGGATGCGTGGCAGGGTAAGTGAAACATATTCAAGATCAAGCCCGAACAGAAGTGCAGTCGTTTTCATACTTTCCCTATCCGTTCCGGCAAGCCGTGATTCCTTGTCACGCAAAAAAAGATTGCCTATCCCGTATGTCATTATTATAGCAAGCTCTTCCGTGCTTATCAGCGGCTTTGCACCGTATTCTATCAGCACTTCAATAATCTGCTTTATATACGGGACGGATATTTCAAGCGAGCGCTCACGAATATCTCTCAGCGTGCTTTCGTGCATTTTCCCTACAAATTCATTGCGGAAGCGTTCAGCTTCATCCGCAAACAATCCGAATATATCAATAAAAGAAGTATACGGCGACCTTACGGCTTTTTCCGTCATTCCGATTATCTTGATTCTATAATCCATGAACAGCGATTCAATAAACGCACTGTATATATCATCCTTTGACTTAAAATAGTAATAGAACAGACCGACCTCAGCGCCTGCCTCATTCATTATTTGCCTTATTGAAGTGCCCTCGAATCCGTCTGCCATAAAACAGTTTGCCGCCGCACTGAGTATTTTGCTTTTTTTAGCGTTATCCTTTACAGCCTTTTTCTGCAAGTCAACACCTCCCGCCAAATATTACCTATTAAATTATAACACTGCATTTAGCAAAAAGCAACAGGAATATGTACAAACAATGTAAGAATATTTTGTTGCGAGGTGATATTATGGAAATAACCGAAGCAGAGATAGAAATCATTACAAGGCAGATTGTTAAAATCATCATAAATCATCAACGTGATGCATCAGCTGTGGGTCCTGAGGATGCAGACGATGAATAAGCTCAGAGCCGCAGCCTATTGCCGTGTTTCAACCGACCGTGCCGAGCAATCCGGCTCACTTGCTTCACAGCGGTCGTTCTTTGATGATTATATCAGAAATTCGGACTCCATGACTTTGGTTGGAGTGTTCTATGACGAGGGTACAAGCGGCACGACAACGCTCAACCGTTACGGCTTCAACAAAATGATCTCCCTTGCCGTGTCCGGCGGTATAGATATCATCCTTACAAAAGAGGTCAGCCGCTTTGCCAGAAACACTGTAGACACCCTTAACATCACCCGTATGCTTAGGGCGAAGGGCGTAGGTATTATCTTTATAAACGATAATATAGACACCCGTGACAGCGACGGCGAGCTTAGACTTTCTATAATGGCAACGATAGCGCAGGAGGAGAGCCGCAAAATCTCCGAGCGTGTAAAATGGGGACAGCAAAGGAAAATGGAACAGGGCGTAGTGTTCGGCAGAAGCTGTCTCGGATATGACGTAAAAGACGGCAAAATCACTGTCAATGCGGATTCGGCAGAAATAGTAAAGCGTATTTTCACAGAGTATACCGTGCTTTTAAAGGGCGCAGAAAGCATAGCGGACGGATTGAACGCCGAGCAGATAAGAACCGTCAACGGCGGAAGGTGGAGCGGTGCGTTTATCCGTAAGGTACTGCGGAATGTAAAATATGTCGGCGACCTTGAGCAGAAAAAGACCTGCACTCCGGATTTTCTCACGCATAAGAAAAGGCTCAACAGCTCGGAGCATATCTATATAAGAAATCATCACGAACCGATAATAAGCCGTGAGCTGTGGGAGCAGACCCAAGCCGAGATAAGCCGGAGAAAGCCTACGGACACAAGCCGCCACAGCGACCGATATGTCTTCAGCGGAAAGGTATATTGCGGTGTGTGCGGCAGTGTGATGGTATCCCGTGTAAAAACGCTGAAAAACGGCAAGATATACCACGCCCTGCGTTGCTCGGGGAGAATCGGCGGAAAATCCTGCAACAACGAAACGCTTAACGTGACCGCCCTAAAAGCCTGCGTTAAGCGTATTTTCACCGATATACCCATCGACAAAACATCCGTCATAAACGCAGTAATAAAGGGCTTATCCCGAACAGACAAGCCCGACATTCCTGCACTGCGAAGAAAGATCGAAACGCTCAACGCCAAAAAACGCCGTGCGGTTGATCTTATGCTGGACGGATTGATAACACAGCAGGAGCTTATCGAGCAGAAATCGTACTATGACAGTATTATAGAAAAGCTGTCGCAGGAAATTTCAAGCGACAGATCCGTTTTCGAAACGGATAAAATCAGAAAAAACGCAGAAAGGTTTCTTGATTTCACAAGCGATCCGATATGGCTCTTGGTCATAAGAGCCGATTATATCCACGATACTCTTACAGTGTATCTTAAGGGTATAGAAAAAGGCTTTACGGCCTGCTTTACCGCAACAGGCAGAGGGGACAGCTACCGTGTCATCACAGGAAATACAGTGAGATCGCAAGGGATCATTCCGGGAACGATGCAGGTACAGAAGAACTATCCCATCTTGAAATGATAGGCTCTATAGTATCCCAGCTCACAACAGGCGAGGGTGCAAAGAGCTTTGACCGATACGGAGTAGGCGCATATTATATGGATCACGCAAATGCGGTTTACCCATCCAATGCCGGCGGTGTGCCGTTTACCGCCGCATACATCCAGAGCAAAGCAGATCCGCTCGCCGATATTCACGAAGATCTTGCGGCGGAGCAGAAAGCCAGAGCTACCTATGACAACATTCTCAGAGTCTGCGACGATCCGGACGTAAGCAATGTGATTAAATTCCTGCGTGAACGTGAAGTAGTGCATTTCCAGAGATTCGGTGAGGTCCTCGATATACTTCAGTCGCAGATAAAGTAAATATAAAAGCTGTGGCAGCAATGAAACTGCCACAGCTTTTTCAGCATACTGCAATGCGTAAGTTTTCGCTAAAACAAATCAAAACCACGCGTTGAACGCGTGGTATGCACTTGCCCTTCAAGGGCATAATACCGACTTGTGCCTGAAGGCAC
>OOCB01000459.1_pt1 | contig 66534 bp, 73 predicted proteins | sample 1671351 | NCBI WGS metagenome assembly OOCB01 (sample SAMN06348148, study PRJEB24527) | human gut metagenome | biome: human gut; feature: ankylosing spondylitis patient; material: feces | host: Homo sapiens | place: China | collected 2015-10 | reverse complement strand
CGTCAACCGCAGCCGCGGCCGCAACGGCGAGCGGTAAGCATTATCCCCCCCCGAATCACGCACGATTCGGGGGATTTTTTGGTTCTTCACGGAAAGTTCGGGGGAGCAAACAAAGGCGCAGGCAGCGAAGCGTCCCTGCCAGTAACTTTGCGCGTCCGCAGACGCGCCTCCAAGCTGCTCTTCCCCCCAAGATTCCGTGAAAAAACGTTTTTTCTGCCTGCAAGCTGCAGATTCCCCGCAAAATCGCTAAATCCATCAGAATTTTTTCCGAAACCCTCTTGACAAACTGCCTGTCATTTGGTATACTAATAAAGCTGAATCGTTTCAGCCGTGCCAACATGGCTCAGTCGGTAGAGCAGCGGTTTCGTAAACCGCAGGTCGAGGGTTCGAGTCCCTCTGTTGGCTCGCTTTTCGAGGTGTAGCGCAGTTTGGTAGCGCGTTTGGTTCGGGACCAAAAGGCCGCGGGTTCGAATCCCGCCACTTCGACATGATTTGGTGCAATCTTCAACCAGATTGCACCGATTTTTTTGTTTTGGGCGGAGTTATCCACAGTTTATTCAACCCATGGGGGAAACTTGGGGGAAATGGGTTAAGCGTCAGGCGCGGGCGTATCGTCATCCCCTGCTGTGGCAAGGTTCAGCAGCTGCTGGGTGACATTGGCGGCATCCACGTCGCGGCGGCGAAGCGCGTGGGCGTAGACGCGCAGCGTGGTGCTGGCGTCAGCGTGTCCCATGCGGGATGCGACGGCAACGGCATCAATGGAGTTGGCCAGCAGAATGGTGGCGTGCGTGTGGCGGAGATCGTGGAAGCGGACACCTTCAAAACCGTGTTTGTCCGCAAACTTGCGGAACCACTTTGATGGCGTGTCATGGTTGACCTGCCCGCCATCCCAGCGGTGGACAATCCAGCCTTCGCCACGCCACACGGACGGAGCCATAGCGCGCGCTTCGGCTTGGTATGCACGCGTCTCATGCAGCACGGTCATCATACCGGGTGGTAGCGCAATCAGCCGGGAGGAAGCATCTGTTTTCGGGTCATCGACAAAGTTGCCCATTTCCGGGGTGTACTTCAAGGCGCGGGAAATATCAATGGTGCCATTTTCCCAGTCAACGTCCGAGAGCTTCAATTCGCAGACTTCGCCGAGACGAAGGCCGCAGAGCAGCGCAAGCAGAATGGCAGAGCGGTAGCACATATTCGGTTCATCGTGCAGACAGCGGAGGAGCTGCACCGCCTGTTCTTCAGTGAGATAATGCACACGGGCTTTCTTGGCACGCGGGCGTGTGACTTTCTCCATGGGGTTCTTTGCGAGGAAGTCCCACTGCACCGCATAATCCAGCATAGTGCTGAGGGTGTCATAGTAGTGCTGCACCGTTCTGCCTGAAAGCGGCCTTGCGCGCTTTTCGTCCGAAATCAGGTTCGCCGTTTCATCTGCGCGACGCGGACGCGCCAGCTGGTCATCCGGCAGCAGCGTGGTGCGGCGCGCATCGCTTCGCAGCTGGGTGAGCCATTCGGTAATCATCAGCGGCGTCAGCTTGCGCAGCGGCACATCGCCCAGCGCGGGGAGAATACGCGAAGCAAGGAAATGCTGATAGTTTTTCAGCGTGACAGGGCTGCAATTCGGGCGGACATGGTTTTCTATCCAGATGGCAGAAAAAGCGCGCAGGGTGGTAGCTTTCGCGTCTGGCTTTCGTTTGCCTTCGTAGACATCCGCCTCCAGACGGGCGAGCGCCATTTCTGCCTGCTTGCGCGCCGCACGCGCAGACAAGTCAGGGCTGACGTGGATGGTATCGCGTATCCATTCCCATGAGCCGTCCGGCAGACGCACCTGAACGCCGATGCGGAAAGAAAAGGGGCCGCGCTTTTCAATCGTTCCCATGATGAAACCTCCATTCATGTTCGTAGTATACCCGCAGATTTCCCGTAAAGCCGTAAGGCGCGCAAAAAAAGAGCGCCGACACGTTGCGGCGCAAGGGATAGCGGCATCACGTCCTGTCCGTAAGGCGGGGCGTTTTTTCGTGTAAGCAGCCTGACAGGAAAGCGTAAGGAATAGAATTGGGACAGTATACAGCGCCGCGGCGTTGTGTCCGGCAGTGTTCGACATGCGGCTGCGTTTTTCCTGCCTTTGAGTGGATTTTTAATTCAGCGCATCCAAGTCCACGAAGAATGAAGCCATGACCGGGTGGCGATAGTCCATCGCATCGCAAAGCTGCACTTCGATGATGCCGCCCAGATGATAAAGCGTACAGCCCCATGTCGGGACATCCGTTGCGGCGCCAGGCTGCACTTTGACAGTCCATGTCGTGGAATCGGTTGTGAAAGCGTCAGCCGAATCGTTCCCCTTCACCAGCGAAGAATCGCATTCTACACCATCCTGAAAAACCTGCACATGGACGACATGCTGAAAGTCGGTCGTGCTTGTGCTGCCGTTGGCGAGCGTGAAGAACAGCGCGGCACCATCGTTGCCATCCCTGTCTTTTCCCAGCTTTATAGCGCGCAGCGTGACGGTGCAGTCATTGACCACGCCGCTGCCGAGCGCGTTCGCAGGCTGCGGCTGGCGCGAGAGCAATTCCAGATTGATTTCAGTGCGAAGCTGGAGCAAATCAGCATCGGACATGGCGGAAAGGTCGTATTCCGCCCGCGATATTACGGGGCAGAGCAACGCAATCGAAAGCAGTACGGCAGCAACACGTTTCATGGCTTATTCCCCTTTCTTTTTCGCCGCATAGTTCGCAGGCATTTTCGTGACTTCAAGCGCTGCCGTTGTGGCAGCATTGGCGGCTTCCATGAGCTGCGGCAGATTATCTGCTGCGGCGGCGCGGTAGCTGTCTGCAAGGCGCGCGAGGAACGTGCGGCAGGCGCGGACGGACTGCTGACCGCAGGGCGCATGGCTGCATTCGTAAAGAATCGCAGCGTTCACCACGTCCAGCACGTCAGATGCCGTGAGGGCATCGTCACCGGCAAGGCTGGCCAGTGTGCGGAACGACGCGCCCAGACCGCCGGAATCACGATTGCGTTCAGCCGTCAAGCCAGCAATGTAGTCCAGCGATACATCATAATACTGGGCAATCTTGATGGCGTTTTCCAGCGACGGCATCATTCCTGCTTCGTAATTTGAGAGCGTTGTGCGAGAAATGCCCAGCGCGGCAGCCACTACGGTCTGTTTCTGGTCGGCTTCTTCACGGAGTTGCAATAGTCTATTCGTGTAAGACATGATACACCATCCTTTCAACATGTCTGACATTTTAGCATGAAAGTCATTATTTTTTGCGTTTTTGCGTTATTGTGGCGCAAACTTGCAATATCCTACTTGAAAAAAAAAAAAAAACTGTATAATGACAATCATTCCACACAACTGTACACGACAACCAGCCGTGCGGCAAGTGCAAGGAACCATGGAAAAGCGCGCAAATCCGGGGAAAAATCAACGAAATGAGGCACGCATATGGAAAATAAACGCTATGTCATCCAGAGCGTCAGCATTCCAGGTCTATACCATGAGGGCTTCATCCGCGCCAAGACGACCGGCGGCGAAGAATGCCGCGTTGCTTCATGGTGCGCTTCGGAGCGGGATGCGCTGCAATTTCCGACGCTGCGCCAAGCACTGATGCGCAAAAATGCGCTCAATGAGAAGGGGTTCTGTGTGCGAGTGGTGGAGGCTGCGCATGAAGGAGCATGAAAACATTTACTGGGCGGCGCGGATGCGAGCGGCAGAACGTGCCCCCATCTTTTCCAGCAGAGAGCGGACGGCGGCAGCACTGTACATCAGCACCGACACGCTGCGCGACATTGAACGCGGCATCAGCGCCGCACCCTGCGACGTGGTGCAGAAAATGTGCGAGCTGTACGAAGACACCGACCTGAAAGCACAGCACATTCGTGCCGTCTGCCCGCTGCTGGCCGACTATGGTGGCAGCGGCTATGGCGAGCTTGCGCTGGCAGCGCTGAACTGGGCGGTGCAGCTTGCAGACGTTCAGACGGTGACACTGCAATTTGCCGCCATTGCGAGCGACGGGCGCATCAATCCGCATGAGTGCGAAGCTGCACGGGCTATTCGGGCGCGGGCGGTAACGCTTCGGCAAGTGATGGAAGACACCATCGAAGCCATTGACAAAGCAATGAACAGGAGGAACGGGCAATGAACTTCGTGACCATCGCAGAAGCCAGCCGCAAAACCGGCATCAAGCAGGAGAAGCTGCGCAAGGCTGTGCGCTTAGGGCTGATTTCCAGCTATCCGCTGGGAAACCGGCGGCTGGTGGACTTGGACACGCTGCCACGCGAGGTTGTGAGCGTTGAGAACCTGATTGGTGTGCGCGAATTGGCGGAGCTGACCGGGCTTTCGGAATCCGCCATCCGGCGAGGCATCACCGAAGGCTGGCTGCCCTTCATCCGCGACGGCAACCGCTACAAGTTTCAGCAGGATGACGCACTGGAAGCGATTCGTGGGCGCATGACCTGCATCAAAAACGAAAAGAAGTAACAAGGAAGGGGCATCACCATGGAGCTGCAAGAGTTCCTTCGGCTGCTAAAGGTAGAACATGGCCCAAACGCCAAAGGTGAATATACCTGCCGCTGCCCTTCCCACGAAGATAAAACCGCCAGCCTGACCGTAACGGAAAAAGTCAGCGATAAGTATGGGAACAGACGAATTTTCCTGTGCTGCCATGCCAACGAATTGGGTGCTAACAAGTGCACTGCGCAGAGTATCTGTCAAGCGTTGGGTATCAAGGTCAGCGACCTGAACGTGACACCTTGCGAACCCGACCGTCTGGGACGCACCGCGCCGCGCGCGAAAAGCAAGCCGGACACAAGCTGCGTGCCGGGGCATGATGTTTACACAGCAGCACCCGCCAGCACGGAAAAGCCACAGATGCGCAAAAAGTCAGAAAACCTTGGAACGCTGACGGATGTGTACAGCTACACGGATGCGGACGGACACGAGCTGTTTCAGGTCTGCCGCTTTGAACGCACTGACGAAGACGGCAAACGGCAGAAGACCTTTCGGCAGCGCATTCATGCGCCGGGCGATCCGAAAGCGCGGAAGGACGGCTTCGTGTGGTCGGTGCCAGAGGCACTGCGGACATCGACGCTTTACCGGCTGCCAGCGGTCATGGCGGCGGTCAAGTCCGGGCGTGCCGTCTATCTGGTGGAGGGCGAAAAAGACGTTGCCACTATGGAGCGGCTTGGGCACACAGCAACATGCAATCCCGGCGGTGCTGGAAAATGGTCTGACGGCTTCACAGCGCTGCTGACAGGCGCTGACGTGGTGATTCTGGAAGACTGCGACACCCAGAAGAACGGATTTGCCGGACAGGAACACGCATGGATGGTTGCCACGCGGCTTACAGGCAAGGCGGAGCGCGTTCGGCTGGTGGACATGAAAGCAGCCTGCCCCAACATGCCTGATAAGGGCGACATTTCCGACATGGCGGCGCTGATGGGCGACCGTGCAGCGTCCGAGGCACTGGCACGGCAGCTGAACATTACCAAAACATTCGACCCGCAGGCGGTCAAGTTCTGGCTGACACCGGCTCAGCGTGCGGCGCTGATGTATCAGAAAGTGCCGGGCTACTGCGCAGACAATGGGTGCATCAGCGTGGTGACATCGGACGGCAGCAAGCCGCTATGCAACTTTGTGGCGATTCCGCGCTTGGAGCTGCGGCACAATGACGGCGTAACGGAAAGCATGGAATTTGTGCTGGATGGATGGAGCATTGACGGAACGCGCCTGCCGACCGTGACAGTGCCGACAACGAAATTCGACGCCATGGGCTGGGTAACAGACCAATGGGGCTATGCTGCGGCCATCATGCCCGGCACGACGACAAAGGACAAGTTGCGCTGGGCCATCAAGGAGGTTGGACGCGTATCTGCCGCGCGCGTGACAGAGTACAGCCACACGGGGTGGCGAAAAATCGGCGGGAAATGGTGCTACCTTTACCACGGCGGCGCAATCGGGCTGGAGGGCGTGACCGTAGGGCTGGAAGGCGGCTTGAGCATGTACCGGCTGGATGGCAGCGGCGAACCGGGCTGGGAATCCATCACGGCGATTGATGCCGCCATTGCTTCCAGCAGCCTACGCAACGTGATTGCGCCACACATCAGCATTCCGCTGTTAGGCGTGACCTATCTGGCACCGTTGCGTGAGTTCCTGGCAGCTACGGGCATAGCACCTGCTTTTGCGTTGTTTCTGCTGGGCGGCACGGGATGCAGAAAGTCCACAGCCGCGGCGCTGGCGCTGTCCCACTACGGCAACTTTACAGGCAAAAACCTGCCTGCGAGTTTCAACGACACCAGCAACAGTGTGCGGAAAAAGGCTTTTCTGCTCAAAGATGCGCCCATCGTGGTGGATGACTATCATCCGGTACACAGCTTGCAGGAAAAGCGCCAAATGGAAGCCATGGCGCAGAATCTGGCGCGCGCTTTCGGCGACGGTGCGGAGCGCGGACGAATGCGGGCAGACGGAACGCTGCAAACCTCCATGCCGCCGCGCAGTGTCGCCATCATCAGCGGCGAGGACACACCGAGCGCTGGCGAAAGCGGATTAGCGAGGTATTACATTGTGAACGTAGGCAAAGAGGACATCCCGGTCGGCGAAGCGCTGACGGCAGCGCAGGAGCAGGCGCGAAAAGGCTACTTGACCCGCTGCATGGCTGGCTACATTGATTGGCTGCGCGGTCAGGCGGACGCTTTGCCGAGCGCGCTGCACGATCGGTTCATCAAGCTGCGCAATATAGCAGTTGAGCAGACGAAGGGGCAGCACGGACGCACGGCAGAGGCGATTGCGCACATTCTGCTTGGCTACGAAATGATGCTGAAATACTTCCTTTCCATCGGGCTTTTTGATGCAGAAACCTGCGGCACGATGCTGGTGGAAGCCATGCGGACGCTGACAGACAGCAGCAAAAAGCAAGCCGCAGACATGGAAGCAGATAAGCCGACGCGGATTTTTTTGAGCAGCCTTTCCGAACTGCTGGCAAGCCGCGCAGTTGCCCTGAAAGACATCAGCACAGCCGAGCCGGAGGGCAGTTTCAGCAAGGGCTTACCCAAGGACATGATTGGCTACATGGATGATGACTATTACTACTTCATGCCGCAGCTGGCTTTTACGGCGGTGAGCAAGCTGCGGAAAGAACAAAACTTGGAATTCCCCGTGTCGCTCAAAGCACTGTACAAGGCCATGCGGGCAGAAGGCATTTTGCCCGGCGTCAAGGCAGATGGCGAAGCGACACGCCCTAAGTGGATTGACGGGCGAACAGTGCGTCTGCTTTGGGTGCCGCGCCACTTCATCGACGGCGCAAAAAAAGAGGTTGAGCAAATCAGCATGATGCCGGTTGAAACGGACGACCTGCCGGAGGAGTGGAGGTAAACAGCATGGAGCAACAGAAAATGAGCGGCAAGGAACGGAACGCCATGGTTTACTTGGTGGCGCTGGATGATGAGCTGACGAAGGCAACGCCCATCCTGAAAAATCGCCTTCGCAGCGCTTCCCCGAACGCATGGCGGGACTGGCGCTTGGCGCAGACGCTGGTGCAGCGGCTGGCGTGTCTGCTGGTGGACACTATGCCGGATAAGGACGCCAACTGGCTGGCGCGGCTTGTCAAAGAATCGAAGCTGTGCATCGACATTCCCGGCCCGCTGAGCCGCGGCGATTATATGCTGGTGGACAGCCGCGATCTGATGGAAATCAGCCGCATGGCTGCGGTGCGGGAGTGCAGCATCTGCCTGAAAGGGCGCAAAGATGCGAAAGAATGCAGACTGCACAAAACGCTGGAATGGATTGCGCCCATGCCAGACAGCATTCCTGCCCTTCCTGATGAACTGTATACCTGCGAATATGCGCAGGTTGATTGGAACGCAAAGGAGGACTAAGCCATGGAAGACGAAAAAGCCTTGATGAACGCGGGCAGCAATGTGGAGTTGGTGACGCTGGAAAACATCGAAACCCGCATGGCGGTCGCGTGGGAAAACGTTGCGCGGAACTATTTGGAGGTTGGGCGGCTGCTGTGCGAAGCGAAAGACCACAAGCTGGTGCCACACGGAAAATGGGAAGCATGGGTTGCGGAAAATGCACACATGAGCGAGCGGCAAGCCCAAAAGCTGATGCAGATGGCGCGCGCCGTTCCGCAGGGCAGTGCGCTTGCCCAGCTTCCCAGCAGCAAGGTGCAAGCCATCCTTGCACTGCCGGAGAGCGCGCGGGAGGATATGGCCCAGCGCGCCCTTGACGAAAACATGACGGTGCGGAAACTGAAAGAGCAGATTGACGAATTACAGGAGCAAGTGACCGAAGCGCGTCAGTCCGAGCGCAAGATGGCACAGTCTGTCCAGCAGGCGAACGATATGCGCGCACGGCTGCACGCTGACCGCAAGCAATTAGAGGATGACCGCTACAAGATGATTCAGCAGCAGCGTGAGTGGCGGGCAGAAGTCGAGCGGCTAAAGTCGGCGCTGAAAGCGGCAGAGCAGCGCAGCAATGACAACAGCGTCAGCCCCGAAGCGCAGCGGCAGATTGATGCCTTGCGCGCCGAGCTGACAGAAGCGGAGGCGCAAGCCGAGCAGCAGGCAGCAAAGCGGCAAGCCATGGAAGAGCAGCTGCTGGCGTATCAGCGCGAAGAAGCGCACGGCGTGGATATGGCAGAAAGCAGCAGCTTCGGCAGCAGTGAACTTGGCGCGGCGGTGGCTGCCTTTATCGGCGCTGCGGGCGTGCTACCCCATATGGGCGCAACATTGGCGGAAACCGGCGAAACAGAACGCCGCAAGCTACTGGGTTATGTGGAGCAAGTGAGCGCATGGGTGGAAGGATGCCGGAAAGCACTTGGAACGATGCAGGCGCATGTTGTAATCAAGTGAGGAGGGTGCGGAAATGGAAAACACCGAAATGGTACTGCAAGAGCCAACGGTGCTGCCGCAAAAGTCGGAAAGCGAGCAGATTGCAGAGCTTTTGCGCGTGATGCAGGGCATGGCGCAGATGATACGGGCGACGCACGACCGCATGGCGGCGCTGGAAGCGCAGGTTCGGCATCTGACCAAGGTTACGCCTGCCCAAGCGACGGCCATCAACAAAGCTGTTCGCCAGCGCGCAGAAGCGCTTTGCCGCGAATATGGCGCAACCGGCTGTGAGCGTCAGGTGGCCGACCGCATCCGCCGCGCCATCAAGCTGGGCAGCGGCGCAAGCAATGTGCGGGAGATCCCGGCCTGCGAATACAAAGTGACGATGAACCAAGTGAGCATGTGGGATGATTACAAGGTTATTCGGGACATTAAAACCAAGGCAAGAGAGCAGAAAGGATGAGCATCATGGCAAAAGAAGCGGCAACGCTATTTCTGGAAGCGCTGGGGCGGGCGCAGGGCGCGCTGGAGGACATGCGCCGCGCCTATGACTGCATGATGGCGCAAACCCACACAAGCGAACACGTTTATTTGAGCTTTCGAACAGCCGTGGAAGAGCGCGCGCAGGTGGGCGACATTATCCATGTAGAGCATGAAACCTTCGGCACACTGCAATTCCGCGTGGTCGAGGTGCTACAAGAAACGAACGGCAAACGTCCGCTGGTCATCTGGACAGACCGACCCATTACGCGCCGCGCATACGATGAACCAAGTGAAAAATGGCCATTTGGCTGCGGTGTATGGGAAACGAGCAGCCTGCGAAAGTGGTTGAACGGTTCTTTTTTTGACAATTTTAGCGAAGCAGACAAGGCGCGTGTTCAGCGCCATGTAACAGGCGCAGACTGTCAAGATTGGTTCTGGCTGTTGCATCCCGCACACGTTGGACTGACAGCACCCGATGGCGACAGGAAGCGCTTTGCATGGTTCCAGACGCCGGAACGGCGCATCCTGAAAGATGCGGACGGCGCAGCCGTGTGGTGGTGGCTGCGCGGGCCGGACGCATGGAGCGCGAACTACGCCCGCGGTGTGAACACGGGCGGCGAGTTGAGCAACAGCTACGCGTACAGCGGCAGTTCGGTGGCGGCAGCTTGCATCATCTGCTAATCTGCAATCCGCGCCGTCAGGCGCGCAGGAGGGAACATGAACAAACTGATTTTGATTGGAAATCTGGTAAAAGACCCGGAGCAGCGCACAACCGACAACGGCATCCAGTGCAGCACCTTCACGTTGGCGGTGAATCGCCGCACCAGCAGCGAAAGCACCGACTATTTCCGTGTGACAGCGTGGCGGCAATTAGGCGCACTGTGCGCGAAATACCTGTCCAAGGGGCGCAAGGTATGCGTAACCGGCCCGGTAAGCTGCAATGTGTATCAGGGGCGCGACGGCAAGACCTATGCCAGCATGGAAGTCAACGCGGAGGACGTGGAATTTTTGAGCAGCCGACCGGCTGAACACGACGACGAAATCGTCCGATAAGACAGAAAAGCGCCAACGTGGACGCTTTTGGAGGTGACGCGAATGAAAGCAATGGACATTCTGCGGCGGTGCCGTTCGGCCGCGTCGGACATCAGCAGGACGCAGCAGCGCATTGCGCAGCGCCGTGACGCGCTGACCTGCATTGCAGCGCCCCAAATCAGAGCGGACGGCACCGACCGCAGCGCCAGAAGCAGCGACAAGACCAGCGAGCTGATGGCGGACATTGACGGGCTGGAACGAGCGCTGGAACAGCGGCGAAACCAGCAGCAGGCAGAGATTGTGGCGGCGCTTGTGCTGCTGGACTGTCTGCCCGAAACGGACAGCGGCATTCTATACCGCTACTATATCAAGCGCGACAGTGTGCCATCCATCGCGGCGGCTATGGGCTTTACGGATGGGTACATCCGCAAGGTGAAGGCAGACGCCGAAAGCAGGCTGGATTCCTTGCAGGAGGCGCAGGTCGCTGCGGCACTTCCTGCGTGGTACATGCGCGGGACAAAAGCAGAATGAAGGAAGGGGTGCGAGAGGACGCGCCCCTTTTGCTATGCACTGAATTGCAGGAGCGCCTTGTCGCGTTCAGGAGCGAGTTGTTGCGCTCATGAGTGCATAGGAGCGGTCAGGAACGCTTAGGAGCGCCGAGGAGCGCGCAGGCGCAGCAATGCGCACAAAATCGTGGTCAGTAGACTTCCAAAAGCGCTTGCCCCATGATATGATTAAACTGCCAAACAAGGGACGGAGGTCAGCAAAGACCACCGCCCCTTTTCCATTGCGAGGAAGGAGGCAGCAATGCGGTATAAGGAAAGCAATCCATTCTACCACACGAAAGCGTGGAAACGCCTGCGAAAGGCGGCGCTGGAAAGAGATCACGGCATGTGCTGCGACTGCATGGACTCGTTTCGGGCTGGCATCATCAAAAAGCCGCGCCGTGCGGAGATGGTACACCACATTGTGCCCATTGAGGAGCGCCCCGACCTTGCACTTTGCATGGAGAACTTGCGTTGCTTGTGTCAAACTTGTCACAATAAAAAACACCCGGAAAAAGGCGGCGGCAAGTTTGAAAAACAAATCTCCAGGCCGGGCGGTCATATGCGAATCATCAAAATATAGGAGGGCGACAAAGTGAACGAAGCGCTTCGGGATCAGCATTTTGAGCGAATCAAGGATGAAAAAGCACGCTGCATGTATGACATGCTTTGCGCAGCGTGCGAACAACGGAAAGAAGGGCTGACAGATCCTGACCAGATGCTGGTGGCAGATGCCGCCATGGCGGAGCAAATCAAGCAGCGCCTGATGGATGACATTGCGGCCCGCGGCATTGGGCAGGAACGTACAAATGGGCGGCAGCGCTACTGGCAGGAGAATCGGAGCGTGGCACAGCTGCGCAGTTACGCAGACCAGCAGCGCAAGCAGCTGGCAGAACTGCGCCTGACGCCGCAGAGCCGCAAGGCGGAAGCCATTGCGCTGAATGACGACTTCGACGACTTCGAGTAAACACATTCCGGCGAACGTGGCCGATCCGACCATCCTGCAAAGGTGCTATGCCTACGCGCAGGACAGTGCAGCAGGCAGAAACGTTTGCCAAAAAGTCCAGATGGCTTGCCGCCGCTTCCTGGACGATTTGCAGAAACAGCAAGACCCTTCCTATCCATGGCGCTTCGACGAGGAAAAAGCCGCGCGGCCGGTGGCTTTTATGGAACGCTTTTTGACGCCGACTAAGGGCGACTACACCCGAATGGAGCTGATGCCGTGGCAGTGCTTTGTGGAATGCAACCTGTACGGCTGGGTGGACAAACAAACGGGCTTGCGGCGCTTTCGTGAAGCATTGATTCTGGTTGGCACGGGAAACGGCAAATCTACCCTGATGGCTGGAAATGCCACATTCGCCGCCTGCAAAGACGGCGAAAAGGGTGCGGACATCTATCTGCTGGCCAACAGCAAGGAGCAGGCAGGCATCGTCTTTGGCGAGTGCCGCGACCAGATACGGGCGAGCAAGTATCTGGCACCGCGCTTTCGGACGCTGCGCGACGGCGTGCATTATGACGCTGGGAACGCGACCATCAAGCACCGTTCCAGCGACAGCAAAAGGCTGGACGGTCTGAATCCGCATCTTGCGATTTTCGACGAGATTCACGAATACCGCGACTTTAAGCTGATTGACATCATCAAACGAAAAACGGTCAAACGGTCGCAGCCGCTGGTGATGTACATCACGACCATGGGCAATGTGCTGGACGGGCCGCTTGCCTACTTTTACGACCTTTTCACGGATGCCATTGCCGGGCGATTAGCCCCTGCCGTTGGCGACCGCATGTTTGGATTCCTGTGCGAGCTGGATGCCAGAGACGACATTGAGGACACCAGCAAGTGGATCAAGGCGAACCCTAGCCTTGGGAAAACGTTGCAACTCAAAACGCTGGCGGAAACGTGGGAGCGCGACAAGAAAGTTCCCCAGCAGCGTGCTGATTTTATCTGTAAGCAGCTGAACGTGATGGTCAACGCGGACGACATGGCTTTTGTGCAGCCAGAGGTCATCCGGCGGAACAACCGTGTGCGGCCTGCCGAAGAACTGCTTGGTCGCCGATGCTATGGCGGATTCGACCTAAGCAGCCGCGAGGACTTCACGGCTGCGGCGCTGGAATTTCCCTTGGACAACGGCGAGTTGTATGTGCTTTTGCACAGCTGGGTGCCACGGCGGAAGGTGGATCTTGACCAAGAGAAAATCGACTACTACGGACTTGCCATGCGCGGCGACCTGACCATTGTGGACGGCGAGTTCGTGCAGCAAGAGGACGTTTATGCTTGGTTCTGTCAGATGGCAAAGAAGTATGAAATTCAGGCAATTGGCTACGACCCGGCGAACGCCGTGCGGCTGCGGCAGATGCTTGATGCCAAGGGCTTTGACTGCCAAGTTGTGCGTCAAGGCCCATTGACCTTGAACGACCCCATGAAGGACATCAAAGAAAAGCTGCTGGCAGGCAGCGTTGTGACCAACGGGAATCCCATGTGGGGCTGGTACACGGACAATGTGCGCATTTCCGGCAAACGGCAGCACGCAGACAAGGAAAACTGGATGCCCGTAAAGCGCAATAAGTTCCGCAAGATTGACGGCTTTATGGCTTGGCTGGATGCCCATGCCGTCAACATCCAGCAGAATCCGGCGGGCATGGTCTACGCTGCGCCGTCCGTGCGGGTCATCAACCTTGGCGGGCTTGGGCGCAGACGATAGGCAAAAGCGTCCACGTGGACGCTTTTCAAAAGGAGGATCAGCAATGTGGAATCCATTTGCACGCAGGAAAGCGCCGATGCGCAACAAGGCGCGGGATGCCCCTGCCGCGCGGACAGTCAGCACAGGCAAGCTGCGTCCGTTTTCATGGCTGCGGGCGGATGCGACGCTGAAAGGCAATGAAGCCATTTACGCCGCCGTATCGCGCATTTCCAACACGATGGCATCCATGCCGCTGCACCTTTACAAGGGCTACGAACGGCAGGATGCGCATCCGCTGGAACGGCTGGTTGCCTTCGAGCCGAACGTGAATTTTACGCCGTTTTCCTTCATCCGCACGATGGAAGTGCTGCGCAACACAGAGGGCAACTGCTACGCACTGATTGTGCCGGACAAGCTGGGGCAACCGACGCGGCTGGACATTCTGAACCCGTGCTTTGTGAAGCCCTACAAGCACACGGAGACGAAAGAAATCTGGTACAGCGTCACGCTGGACGACGGGAAGAGCTATCAAGTGCCCGGATGCACACTGATTGCATTGCAGCACATGAGCGCCAACGGCGTAGATGGCATTCGCCCGCTGGATGTGCTTTGCGGCAGTTTGGACTACGATCGCACCGTGAAAGAGTTGGCGCTGAACCAGCTGGACGGCGTGAATCACGGCATCATGCTGACCGTACCGAACAGCGCGCTTGGCGAGGAAGAGCGTGCCCAGCTGATTGACGACTTCATCAGCAACTATGAAAAGAGCAACCAGAAAATCGTCGTGCTGGAAGGCGGGCTTTCGGCGACAACGTTCAGCCAAAGCCCGGTAGACAGTCAGCTGCTGGACGTGGAACGCATCACGCGCAACCGAGTGGCAACTGTCTATAATTTGCCGCCGCACATGCTGGGCGACTACACGGACACGTCCTTTTCCACGAACGAACAGCAGATGGAAGAGTTCTTGCAGCTGACCATCATTCCCATTGTTGTGCAGTGGGAGCAGGAGCTGAACCGCAAGCTGCTGACGCCGCAGGACTACGCGGACGGGTATCGCTTTCGCTTCGACACAGAGGAACTGGTGCGGGCGGACATACAGGCGACCGCGAACAAACATCAAATGGCGATTCGCGGCGGCTGGATGCGCCCCAACGAAGTGCGGGAACGCGACCATCTGCCGCCCGACCCGCACGGTGATGAGCTGATGGCAAGCCGCGACCTGATTCCGCTGGCCATATCCGTAGACAAGCCGGAGCTGCTGCTGGGCAGCACGGCAGCGCAGGGAGGTGAAACGAAATGAAATTCTGGAACATTGCCACCGATGACGCAACCGGCGCGGGCATCGTGAACATCGACGGCGAGATTGTGACCGAAGCGGACTGGTGGAGCGGCGGCAAGGTCGTCGCGCGCCGCTTTCGGCAGGCACTGGACAAGTGCAAGGATGTGACGGTGCAAATCAACAGCCCCGGCGGCGACGTGATGGCGGGTGCAGAAATGTACAGCGCACTGATGGATCACAAGCAGAAGGGGCGCGTGACGGTGCATGTGACCGGCTTGGCAGCCAGCGCCGCCAGTGTGGTTGCTATGGCGGGAGATGAGATTCTCATGTCGCCCGTTGCCTACATGATGATTCACAACCCGTGGAGCATCTGCGCAGGCAATGCGAGCGAGATGGAGCGCACCGCAACACAGCTGCGGGAAATCGGCGAGGGCATCATCACGGCCTACCAGCAGCGGACGGGAAAAACCCGCGCGGAAATCGCTGCGCTGCTGGAAGCTGAAACCTACATGAGCGCGCAGACCTGCGTGGATGAGGGCTTTGCAGACGGCATCCTCTACCAAGAAGAGGGCAGCAAAGACGATGCGAAGCCGGTCAGTGCCATGATGCAGGCGAGAAGGCACAATGGCAGCGCGGTGATGGCACTGCTGCGCGAACACGCACCCGCCCAAGAGCCTGCCGCATGGCGAGCGCAGGCAGCGGCGCGGGCGCAGATGATTGCAGACCTATTCAAAGCATAAAGGAGGAAGGACACCATGAACATGACCGAAATGAAGAACAGTATTGCGCAGTTGGGGCGCGAAATCCACGATGACGCTGCCAAGCTGGCCGCGATGGCGATGGATGACACGCAGAAGGACGAAGACGTCGCGAAGCAGCGTGGCGCGCTGGACGCAAAGGTTGCCCGGCTGAACGCCCTGCAAGCCGCCTACAACGCCCAGCTTGGAGAGGACGCGGGCAATCTTCAGCCCACTGGCGACCCTGCGCAGGAGCGCACCCGCAGTGAGCTGCTGAAAAGCCACGAATATGCGCGCGCCTTTGCACACGCCATCCGCACCGGCGCACGTCCCGGACACGACATGTCGGCGGCGCAGCACAAGATTCTCTACGATGCGCTGACCATCGGCGGCGGCAGCACGCCCGGCGAGGACGGCGGCTTTCTGGTGCCGGAGGAAATCGACCACGCCATCCATGAATACAGCCGTGCGGTGATGCCGCTGGCTGACCTGCTTGGTCAGATGACGGTGAACAGCAACAGCGGATGGTTCCCGGTGGCGACGAACCCCAGCAAGGGCATGACGAAGATGGGCAGCGAGGTGACGCAGATCACCACCAGTGAGCAGCCGGAGTTTAAGCGCGTCAGCTACGTCCTGAGCACCTACGCGGATTGGCTGCCCATTTCCAATGAGTTGGCCAGCGACGAAGTGAGCAATTTGTTCGGCTACATTTCGAACTTTTATGCGCGCAAATATGTGCTGACCAGAAACGAGCTTGCGCTGGCGGCACTTGACAAGCTGACGGCGGGCGCTATCAAGAAGACGGATGACGCTTTGGTGCTGCTGAAAACCGCGCTGAATGTCGAGCTTGACCCGGAAATCAGCGTCTTGAGCACGATTCTGACCAATCAGAGCGGCTTCAACTACTTGGACAGCTTGAAGGACGACAATGGCCGTCCGCTGCTGATGCCTGACCCTACGCAGAGCACGGGCTACCTGTTCAAGGGCCGCCCGGTGAAAGTGGCAAGCAATGCCGTGCTGCCCAACCGCACCGTGACGGACACCGGCGCGACGAAGGGCGACTATTACCCCATCTATGTGGGCAACTTCGAGCAGTATGCGACGCTTTTCACGCGTCAGGCGCTGGAACTTGCCAGCACGGACGTGGGTGGCAGCGCTTTCCGCACTAACAGCATTGAGGTGCGGGGCATTGCGCGGCTGGACTGCCAGATTTTCGACGCTGCGGCGGCAGTGAAGAAGGAAATCTTCATTCCTGCCACCTAAACCGCGATGAAGGGAGCATGAAGGCATGGCTATTTTAACAGAAAACAGCCAGCAGACCACCTGCAACGTTGTGATTCAGGGGACTGACGGACGCAGCACAACGGTTGTAACCGCCGCCAGTAGCATTCGCCCTGGGCGCGGCTGGACGGTGAGCGTGGATGTGCTGGAAAGCAGCGCACTGACGGATGAAAACCGCGCCGAGGTCGCCGAAAAGCTGGCTGAATACCTGACGCAGGAAGCGCACAAAGCGGCAGGCCTGTCCATTCCGGTGAAGTAAGAGGAGGCGGGCATGGCAGACATGGACATGGTGCGGCGCTTTGCCGGGCTTGACCCGGACAGCGACACAACCATACTGGAACACTGCTGGAAGTCCGCCGTGGCGTGGTATGCGCGCGCGGGCGTACCCGCCGACGACACCAACGAGCTGCTGCAATTTTGGACGGCAAACCTTGCGGCGTGGATGTATGACAACCGCGGCGCGGGCGGAAACGAGGCAAACATACCGCCCTACATCGTCCACAGCGTGCATCAGCTGCGCCCACGGCGCACGGGAGGAAGCGGCAAATGAAAGCAGGCGACCTAAAACACCCTATCCGGCTGCAAAAGCCCTGCACCCAGAAAACAGACGCTGGGCGCAGGGTGACAAGCTGGCAGGATGTATGCACGGTAATGGCGAGCAAAGCCGACGTGAGCGGCCGGGACTTCTATCAGGCGCAGGCGTACAACGCGCAGGACACCGTGACCTTCGGCATCCGCTGGCGCGACGACATCCAAAAGACTTGGCGCGTGGTATCGGGCGGAATTGCCTATCAGATTGAGGAAATCAATCATCTGGGTTACAAGCGGGATTTTTTGCACCTGAAATGCAAAGCGACCCAAGGCGAGGGGGCATAGCATGGCAGCGTTTACGACGGTGGGCATTGCGGCAGAAATGCAAAAAATCGACAAGACCGCGAAAAACGTTGAAAGGGCTTGCACGGCGGCTGTGAAGGCAGGCGGAAAGCTGCTGGCAGAGAAGCTGGCAGAAAACGCGCCCAAGCGCACGGGCGGGCTGGCAGAATCGGTCAAGGCCGGTGCGGTGAAGTACGACGCGGGCAACGGCTACTATTGCAAGGTCGCGCCGGACGGCAAGAACGCGCAGGGCGAGAGCTATGCCAAAATCGGCAACATACTGGAATACGGCCGCAGCAACATGGCGGCGCGCCCATGGTTCAATCCGACCATGGAGCAGAGCGAAAGTGAAGTGACGCAAGCCATGCAGGCGGCTTTCCAGAAGGAGGCGACAAAGGGATGACGGTCGAACAGCGGTTCACCAGCACACTGGCTGCGCTGCCTTGTAGCGTCAGTCAGCCGCCCGGCACTGCCGAAGATGACACCTACTGCACCTTTTTCGAGGTGAGCGGCAGCTATTTGGCAAGTGCAAGCAACCAGACGCAGCGCATCCGGCATCTGGTGCAGCTGCATGTATATTCCCTGCTGGAAGACGGTACGCATCGAGCGCTGTTTTTTCAGGCGCTGGCGCTGCTGAAAGCCGTCGGCGTGAAAGTTACCAGCTGGGGTCTGGATGACTATGAGCAGGAAACAAGACGGCACCACATCAGCTGCACATGCAGCTGGGTAGAACCGCCAAAACAAGACGGACAGGAGGAATAAAGCATGTATCAGGAAGGCTACTTCACCGGCGTAACGGATATTTATGCGGCAGACATGACCACGGAGGACACGCCCACCACGCCAGCGGCCTATGGCGTGCCCTATGTGGTCGCCAAGACCATCGGCATCACGGTAACGCCCACCTACAAGGAGGGCAAGGTCTACGCCAGCAATACGCCGACCCGTAATGAAAAGCGCATTGCGCTTTATACGGTGAGCCTGAACGCGGACAAGCTGCCCTTTGCCATGTATAACAAGCTGATAGGGCGCAGCGTGGACAAGAACGGCGTGCAGATCATCAAGTCGGGGCAGGTTGCACCCAACGTTGCCATTGCCTTTGCGCTGACGCTGGATGACGGCACGAAGGAACTTTGGTGGCTGTACAAGGGCACGTTCAGTGAGCCGACCGTCACGGGTGCGACCGAAAACGACGGTTCGACCTATCAGCACCCGACCATCGAAGGCATTTTCGTGCGCCGCGCGGACGAAGCGCTGGCGGCGGTGGTGGACACGGCGAGCAAGACCATCACGCCCACGGTGGAAAGCAACTGGTTCGCGAAGGTCTACGAAGAATCGAACTAATCAGGAGGGCAGCATATGGAGCAGGAAAAGCAGCCCCTGCGCGGGCAGGACATTGACGCACCGCGGGACGTGATTGAACTGGATGGGAAAAGGTACCCCATTCGCTTTGATAACACGACCTTTCGCGTGGCAGAGGATGTGTATGAATTGGAGTACAAGCGGAATCTGAACTTTGCTGACATTGCGGCGCAGTTGAGCGCAGCCAAGCTGGGCGCGCTGATGGCCATTTTCTACGGCGCGCTGGTGGCTGGCGGCGCTGACATGACTTGGACGGAATTTTCGCGGGCGTTCAAGCTGACAAGCATTCCCGGCGTCCGGGCAAAGCTGGCGCAGGGCGTCGCGGATGCGCTGCCCAGCGCAGAGGCGGGAGAAGAAGCCGCCCCTTGACAAGCGGCGCTGACGCGGGCGCTTTCCCGTGGGACTGGCTGCTGTTCCGCGCGCTTGACTGCGGCATGACGTGCGCTGACTTTTGGCGATGCAGTCCGCGTGCAGTCTGCCTATTGTGGCGCACACGCAGGCGCAGCCAGCAGCGCACAGGCAAGCCCGGAAAGCACCCGGCAGCGCCGCAGCGGCTGCAACGCATACCACGATAAACAAGGAGTGATTTGCATGAGCAATGGGGTCAACATTGCAAGCGAAGGAACCCAGAAGCGCATGGCGAATGCGCTGGAGATGATTGCCGACCATCTGGCGGGGCAAGACGCAGGTGTGACCAGCTGGGCGGAGTTTCAGAGCCTGATTCGCCACGGGCTGGGGGCATCGGCTTTCCCGGTGGGCAGTACGGTGAGCATTACGCATGAAAGCTATGGCACGATCCTGATGGACGTGCTGGCGCACGACGTGGACAGAGACCCGCACGGGCGCTTTGAGCACAGCGTGACGCTGGGGATGCACTACGCGCTGGAAGGTACACCCTTTGACGCGACGGAGGCGCTGTATCATGCGCCGGAGGAGCTTGCGGCAGGAACGTACCATTTTGCGCTGCCGAGCGGCTACGAAGAAAGCTATGGCGGCGGCAAGAGCATCATGTTCACGCTGACCCAAAACGTGCCGAAGGATGGCGTCATCCTTTTCCCGTGGGGCTATCAGGTGCAGGCGCTTGCTACCAAGGTGAGCACCTACGCCAGCCAGAGCGCGGCGACACCCATCGAGACGGTGAGCGTGAGCGAAGGAACGGACGGAACGGACTTGGGGACGGCAAATGGCACGACGGCGCACATGAACCGTATCCAGCGCGCACGCTATGGCAGCAACCGCTGGAAGGAAAGCAGCATCCGCGCATGGCTGAACAGCGAGAAGGCGGCTGGCAGCTGGTGGACACCGCAGACCGAGTTCGACCGCCCGCCGACCTACACCAGCCGCGCAGGCTTCTTGAAGGGGCTGTCTGCGGACTTTCTGGCGATTCTGGGCGAAGCAGACCACATCGCCGCGCTGAACACGGTGACGGATGGCGGCGGCAGCGAAACGACCCGTGACCGAATGTTCCTGCTTTCCAGCACGGAAGTCGGTCTGGGCAAAGAAAACGGCATTGCGGAGGGCGTGACGTACCCATTCTATGAAGGCGCGACCAATGCCGACCGTATCAAGACGCGCAACGGCGCGGCCGTGTGGTGGTGGCTGCGCGGGCCGAGCGCATGGAGCGCGTACTTCGCCCGCTGTGTGGGCACGGGCGGCGAGTTGAACGGCAACTTCGCGTGCAACGGCTTTTCGGTGGCGGCGGCTTGCGTCATCTACTAATCGACCATCCGCGCCGATAGGCGCGAGAAAGGAACGCCATGAGTGTGCGCGTCGCAGATCGTCAGGAGAGCAAGATGAAGGCCCAGCGTGCGGCGCTGGACGCATACTACACGGAACTATTCAATGAGGAGGCACCAACATGCAAAAAGCGAAGGAAGCGGAAACGCTGACCATGGCGCGGATGAAGCACCGCGCCGAAGTGCAGGACGCAGGGCTGCTGGAAACGCTGCGGAACGCTTATCAGCTGGCGGCCGATGCGGGCGAAACTGAGGAAGCTGCGCGCCTTGCGCGGGCTATCCGAGACACGCTGCTGACCCATGTGGATGCGCACGGGAGCATCTACCGGCTGGAGATGGCTGCGCCGGACAGCAAGAGCTTTCTGGACTGGCTGGACTGGCTGAAAACGCTGGCAAGCGTGATTGCATCCAGCGAATGGGCGCGGTATCGCCGGGCACTGCTGGACATTCCCCAGCAGGAGGGATTTCCCTATGCCATCAGCTGGCCGGTGGAGCCGACGGACGAAAAAATGGAGGCGGAGGCATGAGTGCACTGCATCTGCTGTGGCTGCTGCCGCTGACGTTTCTGCTTGGGTACTTCTTCGGCTGTGCCATGCGAGGGCAGCGGGATGAGTAACCTGCAAATCATCACAGACCTTTGCCGGATGCTGGACACAGCGCAGGAAGTCATTCGCCAACAGGCAGAACTTTTGCAGCTGCACGGCATCACTACGGCAACCGGCGACTTGGAGCGTAGACGGCAGGAGCTGCTGGAAAGAATCGAACGAAGCACATAACTTTTCCCTTCTGGGTGCGCTATGCACCCAGAAGGATACAAACCACGCAGGGAGGTGAACGCCATGCCGGATGAGGGAATCGGGACACGGGTCAGCATACTGGGCGACAAAGAATATAAGGCGGCTTTGTCGGACATCAACCGAAGTCTGGCAGTGCTTAATTCCTCCATGGATGCCAGCCAAAGCGCCTTCAAGGGGCAAGAGAACAGCATGGAGGCGCTGCGCGACCGCAGCCAGCGTCTGCAAGCCGTCTATGACGCGCAGAAGCAGAAAACAGAGTTGATTGCGGCACAGCTGGCAAAAGCCAAGCAGGAGTACGGCGAAAACAGCAAGCAGGCGGATGCTTTGCAAATCGCCCTGAACCGCGCCACCAAGCAAATGAACCTGACCGGGGCGGAGATCGACAAGACGAACGCCGCCATGGAAGAAGCCGGAAACGCCGGGTCAGAGATGACCCAAGGCGTTCAGGACGCTGGAAAAGCGGTGCAGGATGAGGGCAAGCAGGCCAAAACCGCCGAAGTGGAAAACTCCAAGCTGAAAGAAGCCATGGGCAAGGCGGGCGAAGTCGCGGAAAAAGCACTGGCTGCCGGCTGCAAGGCCGCTGCTGCCGCCATGGGTGCGATGGCAGCTGCTGCGGCGGCGGGTGTAAAGGCTGCTTTCGACATGGCGCAGGGGGCAGGCACTTATGCGGACGACCTTCTGACGCTATCCACACAGACGGGCATCAGCGCGAAGAGCTTGCAAGAATGGAGCTACGCCAGCAATTTCGTTGATACGTCCGTCGAGCGAGTCAGCGACAGCATGAAGGATTTGTCTAAACACATGGCAGAAGGCTTTGCTGACAGTAGCGGTTCGGCATACAAAAACTTTGTCCAATTAGGCGTATCTATCAAGGATTTTGATGGAAATATGCGCGGAACAGAGGACGTGTTCTGGGACGCGATTGATGCGCTGCACAACATGGAAGCCGGTGCGGAGCGTGATGCGCTGGCGATGTCCTTGTTCGGGGATAGTGCGCGCGAACTGAATCCACTCATTGAAGCAGGAAGCGCAGCCTTCAAGGGCATGAGCGCAGAAGCAGCGCAAATGGGCGTTGTTTTCAGCGACGAAGCGCTGGCGGCCATGGGTTCTTTTGATGACAGTATGCAGCGCGTAAAGCAGAACAGCAAGGGGCTGAAAAACGCCATCGGGCTGACGCTGATTCCCGCGTTCCAGCCGCTGGTGGATGCTGCGACGACGGCCATGGCGGATGTTTCCCGCGCATTGCAGGACGGCGTGACGCCGGAGGAGCTGCCGGGCATACTGGACGGCTTTCTGCGCGTGGTTGACAGCACGCTGACGGATGTGGTGGGGCTGATTGAGGGCGCGCTGCCCATCGTGTCCGAGGCAGTGACGCAGGTGGTGAGCGCACTGGCGGGCAAGCTGCCGGGGCTGCTGATGAAGCTACTGCCTGCTGCCATGGGGTTGCTGAAAAGCCTTGTAGACGCCATTAAAGCAAACGTGCAGCCCATCGCCGAGTTGGCAACTTCGCTGGTGACGTCGCTGGCTGGCTTCCTTGCGGAAAGCGGCAGCGACCTTGCAGAAGCTGCGGTGCAGCTGGTGGACGGACTGCTGGATGGCATCATCGGCGCGCTACCGGAGCTGATACCTGCGGGTATTCAGCTGGTGGCTTCGCTGGCATCGGGGCTGCTTTCCGGCATTCCGAAGCTGCTTGCCAAGCTGCCGGAAATCGTCGGCGCAATCTGGGATGGGCTGACGAACGTTGACTGGGGCAAGCTGGGGGGCGAAGTGCTGACGGCGCTGCTGGATGGCTTGAAAGCGCTGAGCGACAGCTTGGGCAAGCTGTTTTCCGATGGTCTGCAAGCTGTCACAGGATTGAGCTGGGGCGACGTGGGTGCTGCCATCATAAGCGGAATTGGCGACATTGGCGCGTGGCTGTCCGGGCTTTTCGGCAGCGGAAAAGACGGCGCGGAGGCAATCGACTGGGGCAGCATCGGTAGCACGATTCTTGCGGGCGTTACCGGCGCGCTGGATACGTCGGGCAACTTCTTGTCCGGGTTGTTTGAGCGTGGCAAGAGCGCCATCGAGCAAATCAGCTGGCCGGATGTGGGCAACACCATTCTGGGCACGCTGCAAGTTGGGCTGGACACCGCGGGAACGTTCCTTTCCGGCGGATTCAGCGCGGCAAAGGAAGCCATTGAGAAAATCAACTGGTCTGAACTTGGGCAAGGCATTGCGGACGCCTTCAATGGTCTGGTGGACGTCGAAGGGGCTTTCCTGTCCGGCGGCTTTACTGCTGCCAAGGAAGCAATTGAGAACATCAACTGGACGGGCATTGGCGAGAACATTGCCACCGCGTTCAATGGCATCATCGACAGCACCGGCGCGTTCATTTCCGGCGGGTTCACTGCTGCGCAAAGCACCATTGAGAACATCAACTGGGCGGGCATTGGTGAAAACATTGCCACTGCGTTCAACGGCATCATCGACAGCACCGGCGCGTTCATTTCCGGCGGCTTCACCGCTGCACAGACTGCCATCGAGAACATCGACTGGGTGGGTATTGGTGAGAACATTGCTGCTGCGTTCAACGGCATCATTGATGTCACCGGCGCGTTCATTTCCGGCGGATTTACCGCGGCAGCTGAAACCATCCGCGGCATTGACTGGGAAGGCTTAGGCGGCGTTATTTCCGGCGGCATCAACAATGGCATCAAGCTGGGGCAGAACATCAACGAAACCGTTGGCGGGTCGATTGACAGCGTTCACAGCTGGCTGATGCAGCTGCTGGGGCTTGACGACGAAAGCAAGGCGGAGCAGGCTGGCAAGAGCGTCGGCGACGATGTAAGCACAGGCTTGCAAAGCAGCACACCCACGGTGGAAGAAGCGGCGCAGGCCGTCGCAGATGCCGCGCTGGACACGTTGAACGCAGCCTTTGGCACAGATGGCGGCGAAGTCGTCACCAAGGCCATGGGCGAGGCGCTGACGCAGGGCATTGCCGACGGGTTAAGCAGCGGTGCAGATGGCGCTTTCGACAGCGTTGCAAGCACCATCATGACGACGCTGACGAATGCACTGAATACAGCCTTCGGCGTGAGCGGAACGGGTTTTTTCGGGCTTGGGCCAGAGAGCGCCAAGCAGTTTGAATCGCTGGGCAAGGCTATCTGCAAGGCCATTGCGGACGGCATCACCACGGGCGGCGCGAACACGACGGAAATCACTACCGCCATCACAACGGTAGCCAATGCCGCCTACACGGCAGCTGTGACGGAGGTGGCTGGCGGCATTACGGGTTCCAGCGACACGGTGAACGCTGCCGTAGAAGCCGCAGCGACTGCGGCGGAGGATGCAGCGGCCGTCATCCTGTCCGAGAGCGCTGGCAAGGAGCTTGGCGCTGACTGGATGGATGGCATGAGCGCTGGAATAGCCGCACAGCAGAGCACGTTGGTAAGTCGGGCGCGCACATCTGGAAATCAGGCGTTTCAGGCAACCGGCAGGATACTGAACGAAGGCAACGGGCGGCAGATTGGCAGCAGCTTTGCACACGGGGCTGCCCAAGGCATCAGCAGTCAGAGCAGCGGCGTCACCAGCGCCGCCAGGGCGCTGGCAAGCGCAGCGCAGAGCACCTTGCAGGCGTTAGCCGGGTCAAGTCGCTTTACGGAAATCGGACAAGCCATTGCGCAGGGTGTGGCGCGCGGCATCCTGAACGGAGAAAACGCCATTACCCGTGCGGCGCGTCAAGCCGCGCAGGCGGCCTACAACGCCGCAAAGCAGCAGCTGGACATCCACAGCCCCAGCAAGCTGATGGAGCAGATTGGGCGATTCTATGATGAAGGCTTTGCGGAGGGCATCACGGGCGGCATTCGGCAGGTGCAGGCAGCTGCGTCGGAGCTTTCCAGCGCTGCGGTGCAGAGTACGGCACAAGGCGCTGGCGGCGGTACAACCGGCACAATGCAGAACTGGGACGGCATGGCGGCCGCGCTGGTGCAGGCGATGCAGCAGGCGGGCGTAGGCAGTGCCGTCATCGAGATGGACGGCAAGCGCGTCGGGCAGACCATTGAGCCGGACGTGAGCCAAGCGACGTGGCAGCGCACGGGCAAAAGCGTGAAGGGACGCGCCAGCCGGATGGTGCTGGCATGATTTTCGGCGAAAGGAGGCAGCGGCAATGCTGATTGCAGAAAGCGGGTTTTCGTTCAACGGCAAGCATTGCAGGGACTTCGGCTGCATGTGGAACGAAGACGACGGGCGGGTCATCGTGCCGGAAACGCTGCGCAGTGAATACGAAATTGCAGGGCGCAGCGGCACGGTGCTTTTGCCGGGCGAAACGCGGCGGTGCTTCAACTATTCTGGCGTACTGACCATGATGCAGGAGCCAGCAAGCGAACAGGAGGCACAGACACGGCTTCGCACGCTTGCGGCGTGGCTGTCTGCCGGGCGCTGCAAGCTGGCTATGGACTATGAGCCGAGCCGCTACTACTGGGCGCAGCTTGACGGACGGCAGACATGGACAGCAAAGGACTGGTTCGCCGGGCAGCTGAAAGTCAAGTTTCTTTGCCAGCCATGGGCATATGCGGTGGAAGAAACCACGCAGGCAGTTGTGGGAGTGAGCAGCGAAAGCACAATACTGGGCATCAACCTTGCCACCGGGCAACCTGCACCGCTTCGGCTGACTGTAACGAACACCGGCAGCACCGCCATCACGGGCATCAGCATGGGCGACGGTGTGCAGCTTTCCGGCCTGCATCTTGCGCAGGGGCAAAGCGTAACGCTGGACTTTGAGCCGCCCATTGGCGCGACATTTTCCACGGGCGACAACGCACTGCCGTTCGCCAGCGCCTTTCGCGCCATCAAGCTGCGAAACGGCAACAATACCCTGCAAATGCGCCTGACATGGGCAGGCAGCAGCGGACGTAGCGCAAGCATCGTTACTGCGGCAAGGGGGCGATGGTGACGGTTGAGCAGGTAGAAATCTACGACCAGAACGGGAAGACGCTGGGTGTGCTGGACAATGCGGACGGCATCGGCTACGAGCTGAAGCACAACGACCTCTGGACGGGTTCCTTCGCGCTGCCGACCGACGATCCCAAAAACGCTTTCTGTCAGGCGCACAATCGCGTCCGACTACCGGATGGCAGCCGCGACTTGGGCGTTTACCGCATCATTGGCATTCCCAGCGGGGAAATGACCGCGCAAGCAGGCACTATCACCTACAACGTGGAGCATGTGATGGCGACGCTGCTGGATGATATTCTCTTCGGCTATCACGAAATCGGCGGCAATGACATCCACACCCGTGCGGTCATGGAGTACATTCTGGCACGGCAGACCGTGAAGCGCTGGAAGCTGGGCGCGTGCGACTTTGACGGACAGTTTGCCTACAAGTGGGAAAACACGTCGCTTTTGACGGCGCTGCTTTCGCTGGGAAGCGTACTGACCGAGGAATACACATGGGACTTTGACACCAGCGGGGGCAATGGAACGCCGGACGCGCCTTGGACGGTAAACCTGCGGCGCGCCGACCAAGAAGCCGGATGCGGCATCTACTACGAACGGCAGCTGAAAAGCATCGAAAAGACGATGGACGCCAGCGCACTGGTAACGCGGCTGTATGCGCTTGGATACGGCGAGGGCGTCAACCAGCTGACCATCCGCGAAGTAAACGGCGGGGTTCCCTATTTGGATGCCGACACTGCCAGCGTCTGGGGTATCAAAAGCAGCGTATTCACGGACACGCGGCTGGAAGACCCGGCTCAGCTGAAAGCGCGGGCGCAGATGGTGCTGGAAGGCTACAAGAACCCTTATATCACCTACAAGGCCAGCGCAGTAGACCTTTTCAGGCTGACAGGCATGGCGTGGGACAAGTATATGCCCGGCAAGCTGGTGGATGTGATGGACGCGGAACATGGGGTGCAACTGCGCAGCCGCATTGTATCCATCAGCAAGGGGGACACGCTGGGCGATCCGGGGCAGATTGAAATCACGATTGCCAACGCCGTCCGCGACACGGCGGACAGCATCAACACCTTGGCGGATCGGGTAGGTATCGGCGAGCTGTACAGCCAAGGCGCGACGAATCTGGTGGCGCAGTCTTTCGCGGACAACGCGGACGCGGAGCATCCGGCCTGCATGAAGGTCTATGTGCCGGGAAATCTGGTGCGCATCAATCAAATGCTGTTAAGCTGGCAGGCGTCCGCGTTCCGCGCCTACGAAACAGGCGCGGCGGCTGGCGGCGGCAAAGTCACCACAACGTCAAGCGGCGGAGGCGGCGCGACCACCAGCGCAAGCAGCGAGGATGTGACCTACACCAGCGAGGCGGGCGGCGCGACGACAATTTCAGAACCCATGCGCGTCCTGTCTTCTGATGGCGGCGGTTCAGCAACGGCGGTCGGCGACTTTTCCAACATTGACGGTACTGGCTATGCTACGGCGGCAAACACGGGAGGGCTGACCACAAGCGAAGCAGAAGACCACACGCATCAAATGGGGCACACGCACAAGCTGACGGGACACACGCATAGCATTGCGGAGCACAGCCACACCATGAGCCACACGCACAAGATGGGCGACCACAGCCACGTCATTCCGCAGCACCGGCACGACATGGCGAGCCACAAGCACGCCGAAACGAACGCAGGTCAGACCGGCGCAGCATCGCCCAATTACACCGGCTATGCAACGCCGGTGATGAATGCGGCGGGCAGCACCGTCAGCACAGGCGGCGCATCGTCCAGCAGCACAGGCGGAGCTGCACTGACCACCGATTCCAGCGGCGACCAGACCACAGGCGGCTGCCAGCGTTCAGGTGCAGCGGCACCGAACACGCTTGCGGCTGGCGGTCACAGCCACACGATTCCGGCGCACACGCATTTGTTCCGACATGCGCACCGCGTTGTTTTCTCCATTAACATTCCCGGCTTCACCATTGATATTCCAGCGCATGGGCACAACGTGAAAATTCCGGGGCACAGCCACCGCGTCACCATTCCGGCGCACACGCACGACCTGTCACTTGCCGATCATACGCATAAAATCACCTATGGCATTTATGAGGGTACGACGGCGCGAAGCGTCACTATTCTGGTGGACGGGAACGAAGTGCCGGAGGAAATGAGCAAAAAGGGTGAAATCGACTTGACACCCTATCTTGCCAAAGATGACGACGGGAAAATCACCCGCGGCACTTGGCACGAAATTCAGTTGAAACCCGATCGGCTGACGCGCATCGAGGCAAGCCTGCACATGCAGACCTTCATCCAGAGCGTTGGCGGCGGCGACTATTGAGGAGGAGGCAGAAATATGAGCAAACGCAGAACTACCAAAACCGTGAAAGAAACCGCAGAGGTGCAGACGATGGCGGCAGAAATGCCGGAGGAAGCGCTGCCCGCAGCGGCGAGCGAAGCCGAAGTCCAGACGGCGCCAGAAGAAACGCCCATCGCATTGGCAGCAGAAGCAACGGCGGAAACGAGCAGTGCGCTGCCGGTGGACAAGCTGGACGAAGTGCAGCTTGGTCGGCAGGGCGAAGCGCTGGTGACACTGGTGCAGATTGACGCCAGTGCGTGGCTGGAGCAACTGCCTGGCTGCACGCTGCTGGTGGCGGCACTGCGGCCGACGGAAAGCGTTGTCTATCTGCCGAACGTGACCGTGCAGGGCGGGCTTATCAGCTGGCGCGTGACCGAGGACGACACGGCGAAGGCGGGCTGGGGACGCGCAGAAGTGCGCGGGCTGGTGGATGGCAAAGTCAAGAAGTCCGCCGTGTTCCGCACTTGCATCGAGCCTTCGCTGGAAGGCAACGGAACGCCCGCAGAGCCGACGCCGCCCAGCTGGGTGCAGACCATCATGGACGCAGTGCAGAAAGCGCAGGATGCTGCGTCTACGGCAGCAACGGCAGCCAACACGGCGCAGACTGCCGCGACCCAAGCAGCCACCAACACGGCTGGCCTACTTGGTTGGGGACTGACGCAGGAAGAGGACGGCACGGTGACGCTGACGCGGCAGGAGGTGCAGAGCAATGAGTAACAAGCCAAGCGGCGAGCAGGTTGTGGCACAGGCACTGCAATTCATCGGGCGCAAGTACAGCGAAATGGACTGTCAAGCTATGGTGGAAGCTGCTGTGCGCGCCTGCGGCGGGAAAATGAGTTACACCGGCAGCAACGCCATGGCACGGGCAGTGGAGCATCTTGTGCCGCTTAGTCAGGCGCAGAAGGAAGGCTTGCGTGTTGGTGCGGCGCTGTTCATTCATGAGGACGGCGACAGTTATCCGCAGAAGTATCACGCCGATGGGTTGGGCAACTTTTCGCACGTCGGACTGTACGCAGGCGAAAATGCGCTGGAGGACGTGGACAAGAACGGAAAAAAGCGCGTTTGCAACGTAGTGCATTCGTCGGCATCCATGGGGCGCGTAGCCGGTTCGACGCTGCGAAACGGGTGGACGCATGTCGGATATTTCCGGGAAATCGACTGCGGGCAGATTGCCGCCAGCGACACCGATCAGCGTGGCGCTGCGCAGACGGAGAAAGCCGCAGCGCGGAAAACGCTGCGGCGCGGCGACAAGGGCGAACAGGTGGTGCACCTGCAAGAATGGCTTAATGCACTAGGCAGTACGCTGGAAGCTGATGGCATTTTCGGCGCGGCAACACAGACCGCCGTGAAATCCTTCCAGCGCCAGCACGGGCTGGCGGTTGATGGCATTGTAGGCGCGAAAACGTGGGCGGCGCTGGCAGCAGCTGTGCAGATCGTCAGCGGGAAAACCTACACGGTGTGCATTTCCAGGCTGGATGCAGCGACGGCCACCTATCTGCTGGAATGCTATCAGGATGCCGTTTGCACCGAGGAGATGCAGGACGGCGACGGCATTGGCTGATAACGATGGCACGGCCGCTTGACGGTCTAACCATAGAAAGGGGTGAACCCGATGAAAACAGAACTTCTTGTGGCGCTGGGCGGATTTCTTGTGGCATTCGTTACGCTGCTGCTTTCTGCACGCAAGGACACGCGCGGCGATGCAGCGAACCAGGCGCAGACCATGGCGAAGCTGGACAGCATTGCAGGCGGCGTGGACGACATCCGCGTGGAACAGCGCGCCATGCGCGAGAGGCTGGACGGCTACGCAGAGCGGCTGGCGCGGGTCGAGGGCAGCGTTAAGTCTGCGCACCATCGGCTGGATCAGATTGCTGCGCCGCCTTCGCATCCGCCGGATGGGCGAAGCGTAGACCCGTGACAAGAATTGCAACGATAATGCAAAGGAGTGAAAGAAAATGAAAATCAACTGGCTTGCGCGAGTGAAAAACAAAGCCTTCTGGGTGGCGTTTATTCCGGCGCTGCTGCTGGCACTCAAAGCGATTGCAGGGCTGTTCGGCTTTGAGCTGGACACGACGGACGTCAGCACGAAGCTGCTGGCAGTGGTTGAGGCAGCGTTCGCGCTGCTGACAATCTTGGGCGTTGTCGTTGACCCGACGACCGAGGGCGTGAGCGACAGCGAGCGGGCGCAGAGCTACACCAAACCTTGGACGGACAAGGACGCCGTGCAGTAAGCGCATCAGTGCAGGCGGCAGCACCATCGCATCTGGCGGCGCTGCCGCTTTTTTTCGTGCCAACGCAGTTGAAAAAGGCGAGGAGAACAGGGTGCGGGTAACACGGGAAATGGGAAAGCATTTTTTTCGCTGTGTTTTGTTCTAAAAGTGCGGAAACTTTTGCCGAAATGGTTCTTGTTTTTGAGCATCCCCCCCTATGTGAAAAAGTTTTTGGAAGGGAACTGGACACCGGCGAGGGTTCAAGCCTTTCCAGCGTGGGTGGTTCAAGCAATAGGGGGTGGGGTTGTGTGACATTACAGAAGAAGAATTTCTAACAGGAAGTGAATTTTTCCGTAAGGCATCAATGCAAGGCGTTAAATAAGAAGAGACAAACCAAATTTCACAAATTACAGGAATTACAGAAAAAGTATTGACACAGTGCAGAAGTTCTGGTAAAATGCCCTTGCGCTTGGGGGAAAACGAGTTGCAAAAGCCTGCAAGTGGTTGTATGCAATCGCCTTCAAACGAGAAAAATGTTTGCTGATTTTGCTTTTTCGTCGGAATGGAAAATGCCTGAATTTTAAGGCGCTTCGGGACCAAAAGGCCGCGGGTTCGAATCCCGCCACTTCGACACTTTTTACCATCTGCATTGCAAAATGTAGATGGTTTTTTCTTTTTATCCACAAGATATTGACCATATCCACATGCCACGCACCTTTTTTCTTCGCGGAAGCCGCCTTCTTGGGTACATTTTGTCCCCATTGGGGACAGCGCGTGTTCGTGTAGTTTTACAATCCACTTGAAAAACGTGTTACAGGTGTCACAAGAGAAACGCACCTGCAATTCCATGACATAGAAGAGTATTTTCTTGTTACACTTATTTTTATGCTTGTGTTACATTGTGTTACGCTTCAGCATGACCCCCTCCCTGTAATTTTGCCACGCGGTGTCTACGACGAGCCCCCGCCGGTGTGAAAACCCCCATGTTGGAATTTCCAGCATAGGGGGGTACCTCCAACAGCAGAAGATGTTCGCATTTTTTATCTTCACCTGCGTCCCGCAAAAATTTCCTTGACCGTGTATCCCGCACCCCACGCTATTGCGGCTTGCGTTTCACTTGCAAAATTCAGGATTCTATGCTATACTGACGCTGTTCCCGGTTTCGCAATTTCCGGGCAACACAAAGCGACTGCTCCACTCGATGGAACAGCCGCTTCTTGTTTTGCAATTTATTCGTTTGCGTCCTCTTGATACTTGTCCTCGCCCTGATCCGCCTTGTCCCGCAGCACTTCCAGCAGCTTCCGCAGGAACGCCGGAACAGGCAGCCCCATCAGCCCGCAGTTCTCGATAATCGACAGCGCCTCATTCGCGATATAGAACAGCGCCGCCGCCGTCTGGCAGCTTTCGCCCGTGCCGATGACGTACCTGTCCACCAGCGTCGCCACCAGAATCAGCACCCAGATGAACATTTTCCGCGCAAGGCCAATGAAGCCCGCCGTGCTGGACAGCCGCCCGCCGTGCGTTTTGGTGCTGCGTCCCAACACCGCGCAGATAAGTCCGCTGACGTAATCCACCACGTTCAGCGCCAGCAGGCACGTCAGCGCGCCTGTCCATGCGCCGCCAACCGCGCCCGCTATCGCGCCTACCGCCGCCGAAATCCACTTAATCACATCATCCCACCGCATTGTTCAGTACCTCCTCCAATACTTCCAGCGCACTTCTGAGACTATCCCGCAGCGCTTCCAGCTTCGCCCGCCACGCATCCGGCTCTTTCGTAGGCATATCTCCATCCGGCTGCTTCTGTGCCGTATCCAGCGCTGCCCACGTTGCTGTGCCGCAGATACCGTCTACCGTCAGCCCCTTCGCCGTCTGGAACGCACGCACCGCGCCCTCCGTCGCGCTGCCGAACACACCATCCACCGCGCCGACATCGTAGCCCCACGCTGCAAGCATCGTCTGAAGCTCTCTCACCTCATCGCCGCTTGCGCCTTTCCGCAGTGTCTTTCTCACCTTGATTCGCCCCGCTTTCTGTATTTCGTCCGCCGAGTACAGACCGACCGGCACGGCGTAATGCGTCCAGCCCTGTCCGATGCTGCCGTTCTGCACGCCCGCACTGCAATGGATAACCTGTCCGCCGCCGATGTGCATTCCAGTATGCTCCATCTTGCTCCCACTCTGCCGGAACAGGCAGCAGACCACATCCGGCATATCCGCGATTTTCCCGCGCACTGCCCAGTTGGAAATGGTGTTGTACTGGCTCGTTGCGCCACCTCCGGCAATCTCGATGCCGACCTGCATCAGCAGCCAGTGCGTGAAGCCGCGGCAGTCATACGCCAGCGCACCCTGCCACTTGCATCCAGCACAGCTTGTCCCGCCGCCATTCAGCACCCGGCACTTCTTCGTGATGTTGCCCGCGTGCGACGGATTGAGCCGCGCATACTTCCGCCGCAACTCCGGCGTACACGGACTGCCCCACGCGCCGTAGACATATGGATCGCCGAGATGCGCCTGTGCAAGGCTGATGATCGTTAATGCTTTGTCGTTCATGCACTCACTCCTCGTTATTCACCCACGCCTGGCATTCCGCCATCGTGTACGCGCCCCGCAGCACCTTGAAGCTGTGCAGCGTGCCATCAAAGAATCTTCCGTGCGTGCCGTCCGACTTCTGGTAGCCGCCAATCAGCAGCGACTTCGCAACCGCCGCCGTATAATTGCTGATGGCAGCAGATGTCGCACTGCCCGCGCTGGAATAGTAGTACCAGTTCGCACCGTCAATCACCAGTGCACAACGCAGTTTCTTCCCCTTCATGTTGGCTGTCATTTCCAGTTTTGAGCCGTACATGTTCGCCTGCATTACATAGTATCCGCCTGAGACGTGCAGCACAAAACCGGGCCATGGCTTCGATTCCTCCATGCAGTGCGCAAGCACGCACGTTTCGCCTATGCTGTCATTCGTCGCCATGTTTTGTCCGCCCGTCACGTCAAAAAGGAACGTGTACTTCGGCTTCGTACTGATGTCCTCGAAGAGCTTCAAGCCAGTGTCAATGATGCTGTCCGTTCCTGCCGTAAAAACCGTTTCCTGTGGCAGCTCATACAAAACAGTCGGCACGGCTTTTGTAACCACCACCGCGCACGTCGCGCTGACGCTGCCGACCGTCGCCGTGATGGTTGCATTGCCAGCAGCCGATGCTGTCACCTTGCCCGTTTCGGAAACACTGACAATGCCGGATGGCGATACGCTCCACGTTACCTTCTGCGTTGCGCCGCTTGGCGTGATGGTCGCCGTCAACTGCGCGGATTCTTCCGTGGTCATCGTGAGGCTTGTACTCGATAGCGTGATGTTCGTCGCCGCGACTTCGCCGTATGTTCCGTCAAGCCAGCCTTGGCACTGCGCCTTCGTCCATAACCCACGATACAAGCGGAAATTGTGCATTGTACCCTTCCAGAAGCGCCCGTGATTTCCGCTCGCGTCCTGAAAGCCGCCAATCAGCAGATTTTTCGCCACGTTGCAGTATGCACTGCTGACGCTGATGTCCGTCATGGACGTATCGCCATCCTTCGGCGCGTATGCGTAGGTCGAGCCGTCAATGCGCACGGCAATCCGCATTCGCTTTCCGTTTGGCTTCCAGACGATGGAAGAATCATTGCCAAACATAGCAAGCCGCAGCTTGGGCGCATTGTCGCTCTTCCCAATCTGCACCGCAAGCCCCGGATATGACGACGCTTCATTCATGCAGTGCACCAAGCAGTATTTGTTGTTGACGTTTTCGACATCAGCGTCCGTTGTCGCTTCAAACACCATTGTGTACTTCGGCTTCGCGGAAATGTCCTCAAACATTTTGATTCCCGTGTCGATGATGGTATCCGTTACGCCGTCGAATGTCACGGCTGATGGGAGTTCGTAGAGCATCGAGGGCGCAGCTTCCGCCAGTGTAATCACCGTCTCCGCCGTTTTCGCGCCCACCACGTCGCCCCTGCAAGGCTCAAACGCAACCGTGCGCGTTCCGCTGCCCGCATCCGTGAAGGAGAGCTTGTACGTCATCGCCCCGTCCGTTACGTCGTAGATGTAGCGGTTCACGCTGCCGTCAATGTACACGCGGATGCTCGTCGTGTTTTTGACGGTCATGGTGAAGGTGATTTCCTCGTTCAGCGCCGCCGTCGTTTTGTCCGCGCTGATGGCGGAAATCGTCGGCGCAGGTTCGGTCGGTTCGCTCGTGTCGCGGCGCGGCGGGTTCGTCGCGTCCACAAAAGACGCTGCCGGAGCAGTTGCCGCGATGGTGGTTTCCCCCTTCGTCACGCTGATTGTTCCCGCCGTCAAGCCGTTCGCTGTCGCCGTAATCTTCATCGCGCCGGATGCGCCGTCGTGCTTCACCACGCATAGGCACTTGCCGCTGAACGCAGAATGCGTGCTGCCGGAGAGCTTCTCCACGTTCGCGCCGTGTCCGTTGTCCGTGCCGACGATGCTGCCGCCCGTGACAGTAAAGGTCACGCTGTTGTCAGCCGTCGGGCAGCGCGTGCCGTTCTTGTCCAGCACGTCGCAGGTGATGTAAACCAAATCATCCGACGCGGTATTGACCGCCGTCTTGTCGCTGGAAAGCGCCAGTTTCGCGGGCGTTCCCGCCGTGTACTGCACGTCCTGCGCGACCAGCTTGCCGCTGCTGTCGTAACCATTCGCGACGATGGTTCCCGCCGCGTATGCCACCGTGTAGGCGTACTGATTCTTCGTCCCGCGCTGCGAAAGCGCCTTCTTGCCCAGCGACGTTCCGTTCAGGAAGAGTTCAACCGACGCGCAGTTCGAGTACAGCCATACGTCGATATTGCCGCTTTCGTGCGTCCAGTGCGGCAGGATGTGAATCATCGGGCGGCTGTCCCACATGGACTGGTACATGAAGTAAATGTCCTTCGGGAATCCGCAGGTGTCCACAATGCCGAAATAGCTGCTCTTCGCCGGATACTTGTTCCATTCGGTCGGTTCGCCGAGGTAGTCAAAGCCCGTCCAGACGAAATGCCCGCAGGAACGAGCGCTGCTTAAGTAGGCGTTCACCGTTTCCGCAGCCGTGTTGCCCCACGAAACCGCCTTGTTGTCGTAGGACGGATACGCCATGTTCGCGCTGTCTGTCGCATATACGCCGCGGCTGGAAAGCGCCGAGGTCGTTTCGCTGCCGTAAATCGGGCGGTCGGTCTGGTAGGTCTGGTTGTTGCCGTTGTAGTTGATGCCAACGACATCAACGATAGCCATCAGCGCAGATAGATTGCCGCCGGGCGCGTTGTTGCCCATCGTCGTCGGGCGGGTGCTGTCGAGGGCTTTCACCGCGTTGTTCACCATCGTGCAGACGTTCACAATCTCGCTGGATGAATAGTCGCCAAGCGTCAAATTCGTGCGGACTTCGTTGCCCAGCGACCACATGATGACCGCCGGATTGTTCCAGTCGCGGTGAATCGTGCTGGTCACGACTTCGCTGTAATGGTCGGTGAAGTATCGCCCGAAATCCTTCTGCTTCTTGCTCTTCGTCCACCCGTCGAATAGCTCTTCCACCAGCAGCACGCCCTTACGCTGGCAAACGTCGAGGTATTCCGCGCCGAACGGGTTGTGCGTCAGGCGAATTGCGTTGCAGCCCATGTTGGTCAGAATGTCCACCTGCCGTTCAATGGCGCTGCGGTTCTCCGCCGCGCCGATGCAGCCGCCGTCGTGGTGGACGCACACGCCTTTCAGCTTCGTGTGGATGCCGTTGAGATAGAAGCCCGTGTCCTTGTCGAATCGGATGCTGCGGTAGCCGTAAGGGACGCGCGCGGACTGCTGAATCCTTTTGCCGACTTTCGCGCTGATTTGGGCTTCGTAGAGGTTCGCCGGGGAAGCCGTCAAAAGCGCAGCCGGCGCATTGCTGGGCAGAATGCTTTGCTGATAGCTTGCCGCCAGCCCTGCCACGCCGCTTGCGCTGATGACGGTCGTCGGGGCATAGGTGGTCAGCGCCTTGTACGCGCTGATTTCAGCGGCGGAAAGGGCGGTTTCCACCGGTGTAGCAAGCGCAGCCCAAATAAAAACGTCATTCTCGTCCAAAAACTGCTTAAAGTCATCGAGGGTCGTCGTGCCTTTTTCGGCGAATGCAAAGCCGACAAGGTTATTCTGATTGGCAATCGCCCCGCCGACCGTTTCAGAGCCAAGAGCGGTGGAAAAGTGCGTGCAGAGCACGTTGGACGTGTAAATGCCGCTGAACCACGCAAAGTAACGGTCAACCGCATTTCCCGTTGTCTGCCAAGCGAGGGATGATAACACCTTGATTTTGGTGACGCGCTGCACATATACTCCGCGCGCCAAATCTACCTCATCGCAGACCCAATGCTGCCCGCTTTCGTCCGTGTAGTTCCCGCCGGATGTGACCGGGATGCCCGGCAGCGCGTTCGGCGTTTGCAGCGTCAGCGTCTGCGCATCGTCCGCGCCGTCCGATACCGTGACCACCAACGTTCCGCCGTCACCCGCGCTGACAATCGGCACGGGCGCGGTCGGGGTCGGCACGCCGTTCTGCGTGCTTTTGCCGTACACATGCAGCGCCCCCAGCGGTTTTCCCGCCAGCGCGTTCTCGCACGTCAGCGGACTGCCCGATGCCGACACGCTTTTCCCGTTTTCCATCAAATCCCGCTGCTGCGCGTCGCTGATGTGCCATAATTTCGGGCTGCGGTACGCTACCGTCGCGCTGACGTTCTGCGTTTCTCCTGCCGCAATCACCGCCGACGCATCCGCCGTGCCGACTTTCGCGCCGTCCGGGTCGTACAAATCTACCGTGAACGTCGCCGATGCTTCCGCACCCGTCTTGTTCACCGCGTCGAACGCAACAACCGTTTCGCCGTTGGTCAGGTCACTGTCCAGCTTCGGGGTCGTTACGCGAATGTTCTCCATGCGAATCTGGTCATCCAGCAGCGTCACCAGTTCCACCGGGCGAATCATTCCGCTGCCGGAGTACCAGCGCGACGACGGCTGTTCATTGCGCACAAACACCGCAATCGTATTCACGCCGCTGACCATCTGTTCTGTTGCATCCACCGCGAACGGGTTGTAGCCGTAATAGTTCTTGTGTACCTGCTGCCCGTTGACGTACACGGTCGATTCCATGTACACGCCGTCAAAGCACAGCACATACCGCCGCCCGTTCTGCTTGTTCACGCTGACGGTCGTGCGATACCACGCGTCGCCGCCATCCAGATACCCGCCCTCATACGTCGCCGGACTGGACGAATTGAAGTCCAGCGCAATAGACCAGTCGTGCGGCACGCTGACCGTCCGCCAACTTGCGTCGTCAAACCCCGCTGCCGCTTCGGCGGTCGAGGAATACGCCGTGTTCGCCGTCGCGGAAATCAGGTTGAACTTCCACGAATCCAGCGGAACAGCGGAAACAAGCTGGTCAGCGGCCGTAACCGTAATGCCGCCTGCTTCCAGCGTTGCAATGCGAGCCTGCAACTGTGCCAGCACAACGTCAAGAGAAATTCCGTTCTCATCCATAACCGCCTTGGGATGCGTAACAGGCATAATCTGCTGCCCGTTCTGATACAGTGTTTTTATTTTTGCCATGCCGCTCACCTCCTCACACCTCCGCAAAAATGTTGTTCAGCGCATCAACGGCGGCATCGTCAATGCACTGGTTGTAGATGCGCACATCCATGATGGTGCCCTTGACCATGCCCCATCCGCTGCCCCAGCCGCCGATGTAGAGCGGGTCGTCGCCGTTGCCCGCCTGCGGATAGCCGAGCTTGTTGTTGTAGAGCTTGTTGTTGTCCAGATAGAACGTATAGTCGCCGTCGTTTTTGGTGATGACGAACGTGTGGTAGCCGCTGTCGTACAGCGTCAGCCCCATCTGTTCGGTGCTGATGGCGAAGCCGCCGCTGTTGCACATGACGTTGCATTCGGGATACTGCGTGCCGCTCTTCAGCGTGGCGATTTTCAGCTGCGTTTTGCTGGTCTCCACCTCGCAGAACATCAGCGTGCCCCACTGCGTCGCATCTGCCGCGGTCAGCCCGTCGGCGAACTTGACCGCAATCGTCCACGTCGTCGCGCCCTCCGCGAAGGGCTTGAAGCCCGTATTGATAGCCAAACTGCCGCTGATGAGGTTCTTGGGCGATTTCAGCTTGTACGCCCATTTGCCAATCTCATCACTGTCCACCACGGGCGCAACCGGGGTGTCGGGGGTATCCGTGCCGCCGCTGCTCGTCGTCTTGTTCAGCACGCGCGGCGCGACATATTCCCAGATAATCTTGCCAATCGCCATGTAGCCATAGAAGCTGTAATGGCAGCCGTCGCCGCTGTCTAACGTCTTGGGAACACCTTTTACCAGTGTCCCGTCCCATACGTTTGTTTCGCCGTACAGCAGTCCTCTATCGTTCAACTGAGGAAGCAAGTCAATCAGATGCCCGTTAAACGTTTCTTTCAGCTCTTGCACTTCCGCCGATTCGTCGGTAGCATAGCCTTTACGTTCCCTCGCATAGATAATTAGATAATCTGCCGGGGCAACATAATCGACGCATTTCTGAAGTTGCGCAACGTAGTCACTGAAATCAAGATTTTTGCCTTCCGCATCCGAGCCGTAGCCGCCATTTGCGCCCATCCAGAAGATGTGCAGTCCGTTTCCCTTGTAGTGCTTCGCGCCGAAGGTGATAAGTTTTGTTCCTGCGGATACGACCACCGGCAGACCATCTTCAAGCCGCCTGAGCCGGATACTCAGCCCATCAGACGTGTCCGCTGAATAATCGCGGAAAAGCACACACGGCACATCGTTTACATAGCAGGGGTTGATTCCACAGTCACCGTATTTAAGCAGTTTTCCGATTCTGCCGCTTTCGAGCGTCATCCCGTCTGTTGTGTTCCCAACAACGACGCTTTCACTTGAACTGCCCGGAATTGTACACGCTGGAAGGACGATTGCGTCCGCACCCATCCGCGCCATGATTGTCGGCACGTTGTCAGACAAGATGCCGAGGTTGACGGCGTTGCATCGTTCAGCCAGCACTTGCGGATAGCTGATAAGATGCCAGCCGTTAACATTGCCGCCGATGCCTTGGGTCAGGCTGTCCCCCCAGCAATAGACTGTCAGTCCTTTTTTGCTGCCCGTCTGCTGAATCTGCGAAAGAATGTTGTTTCCTTTGTCCTCAATGGATTTCAGGATGGATTCTACGGCAGACTGGACATCTTCGGAAGCCGTAGGTTCTTCGGCGGTAATCATGTTGGTTTCGATTTCATTTACCGCGTCACCGACTGCCTTTGCGTCCGCTGCCTTGCCCTCTTGCGTCAGCGTCGCATCCACCTCAATTGCCACTGTTCCACCGCCGGAACTGCCGTCTTGCGGCAAATCGTATCCTGCCCCGCGTCGCACAAACCACCTTCCGGATGCCAGCGTTATCACCTGCGCACCTTGCTTCGCTTGCAGTACGCCGCGCAGCGCGCCGGACACCGCATATACACTCTGCGGCAGTACGACGCTTGCTACATTGCCAGCCGCAGTGCCAAGCACAGGAATCGTTTTGCCATCAGCGCGGTCAAAGGATGCCGAAATCTCATACGCGGTCAAATCCACCGCTGCACCGCCGTCGTACACACTGACGCGCCATTCGTGCGCACGGCTGTCGCCCTGCACCATCATCAGGTCAGGCCAGCTTCGCGCCCCGGTCGGATGTTGGAGGTCAATGCGCTCCTCAAACGTCCACTGCATTGCTTTTTTCCTCCTGCTTGCGGATGATAGCGATAGCTTCATTCAGTGTCTGCATACATCCGAGCATGTGCGACACATTGTCACGCCCCGCGACGGGAATCGTGTCAAGCGTCGCTTGGATGCTCAGCAGCTTATTCAGCACTTCTTTCATGCGGTTTCCTCCTACCTTACGATATTACAAAGACCTGCTGTTTCGTCTTGCCGTTGCTTGCCTTTACAACTACGCGCACCCGGCCGGTATCGAGACTAACGCAAGTGATTTCTCCAATGGTTACGTCGCTTGAACCTGCACTGTATCCTGCGCTGTATGCGCTGGACGCATCGACCGACACCAAGTGCTGGCTTGTGTCCTTGTTGCTCAGGGTAATGTCCAAATCTGCTGTGATGGTTTTGCTCGCAGAATAGTAGCTTTCTCCGTATGCTTCCAGCGCCTGCACATATACCGATGATGCTCCTTCTCTCCTCGCGGCATCCAGAGCATCATCGTAGCCCGGCATGTCGCTCAGGTCAAAAGTTGCATCGGCAGGCGCGAAAAAAGAACAGGTTTTCGTGCCAATGGTTAGCGTATGAAGAACACATGCTGTTTTTCCAACAGTCAACGTCCCCGCATCCAGCGTTGTAATAAGTCCCTGTCCTGCAACAAGTTCGTCGAAATCGCCGTATCCTGCTACAACAGATTCACCGCTAATGGTTACGCCTGCGAAGTCCGTTGCCCATGCGCGAATCGTATCAAGTTCCCCGGTTGTCACATATCCCGTTAGCGTAATTGTGCCGCCGCTGATGGTCACGCCGTCACCGCGAAGCTCGACCATTGCGCTGATGTCATCGTCCTTCTTGACGTACATCACAAGGCTGTCACTCAGCTGCTCGATGGCGCTTTCCGTCTTTGTCGTGCGCCCTGCCAGCGCATCCGTCCGCGTCACCAGCGTGCCTATGGAATCATTGTTGACCAGGATTTGCGCCTGGGCCGTCGCGACGCTATCTTCGACCGTTGTCACGCGCCCGGAAAGCAATCCGATGCCGCTGGCTTGGACTTCGATGGCGGATTCAGCTGTATTCATCCGCTGCCCAAGCGCATCGACCGATTCTTTGCTGGCTTTGAGCTGGATTTCATCGGCATTCTGCTTGATGGACGTTTCTGCTTTGCGGATTTCGTCGTGCGCCACATGGCACGCAGCGCCATTCGCCGCGCTTTCGGCTTCAATCGCTTGCAGCTTGCTGACGATGCCGTCCGTCTTCGAAAGCGTGTCCGATGCTTTGCTGGCAATGGTGACGACGATGCTGCCCGGATCGCCGCGCGCGTCCTGCTTTTCGACCGTCACAATCCGCGCAGTTTGCCGAAGACCGTGCGCATCATCCGAGATAATCACTTGCTTCCCCGGCGCGAAGCAATCCCAGTCATAGCCGGTCAACGCGTAGAGGTCAATTGCCGTTGCTGTCAGGCTGATTTGCGGTTGCTGCCTTTCCGCCAACACTTGCTGTCCGCGCACCAGCAGTTCTTCTGGCGTGGTGAATGCATTGTTTTGGTAGATGGCGGCACGGATGCCGTACTGTGAAATGGTGTCCGCATCAATGTATGGCACTGCATCCGCCGTCAGCGATTCCACGGTGACGGTTTTCCCGTCCTTACCAGCGCCGCCAATCAGATAGAGGCGTGTCACCAACTCCGTCGTGTCCATCTGCATCTGGATGCCAGTGAGGTTACGCCCATAGTGGATGCCGCACTTGCTCTCCGCGTCCGCCTTCCGGATGCTCAGCCGGAAGGGAAGGACACTTGTGTCGCATTCCCATGTGTACGCATCCAGCTCTTCGCAGAGCTTCCGAATGCCTTCCAGAATGCTGATGTTGCTCATCGACAGCACCACCGTCTGCTCGAAGTCACACGCATCCAGCACCCAGCGCTTCACTGTCTGCCGATCCATCAGCTGCTGGATTGCTTCCTGTACGCCGATGCCGTCAAACACCATTTCGCCGAAGATAAGATCATCCAGCAGAAGCGAAAGAACATGCTCCAGCGTATAGCTGCGCGTTCCGCCCGGCAGCACGTCCGATGCAGGCATCCCCGTGATGCGGTACACGCCCAGGTCGCGCACGCCGTCCTGCAAATGCACCCACGGCAGCTTGGCACACAGGTCATTCGCCACATCTTCGCATGGCAGACGCAATTCCGCTGTGCAGAGGTCATTGTGCTGCAACGTCCAGCCGAAGCTGGCGTTTTCCAAGATTGCAACTGGGTGCAATGCGTCATCCAGAAGAACCGGCGCATCGTTCATCGCCACACCCCCTGCACACTGACCGTCACCGATGCGCCGACTGTCCCTTGCTCTGCTTCATCGTACAGAGGCGTTATTGCAATCGTTGTTGCCCCGACGCCGCGGAGCAGCTCGCAGTGCAGGCAGTGTGCAAAGACGGATTCGCGCGTTCCATCAGCGCGCTTGACGGAGACATCAAGCGGATAGCCACTGTCAATCATCAGCGCTTCGCCCGTCGCCAGCGCAAGCCCCGAAACTTCGGTAATTGCCCCGCTGACGTTGATGCGGCATCCGTCCAGCCTACGCGCCCCGGCATTCAGCATCTCGAAGCTGATAGGCGCGGGCATATCGCCGTCGATCAAAATCGACATGAGGTGCGTTCCAGCGGCTTCAAGCGTTTTTTGCGCGGAGTTCGTCCGCAGGCTGTACAAGTGCGGCTGCACCTTGAAAGTCACGCTTAGCCCTTCATCCACCCAGCCGGACGCTTCGCCGACGATGCCCGTCACCTCTGCCACTACATACTTGTCCGGTTCGCTGTCCCAGATAAGCTGGCGGCGGCCGCACATCAGCCATGAAACAACCTGCCGCCAGAGCCGCGCTGCTGCTTCTTGCGTCGGCAGCGCATGGTTCGCGTACAGATTCACGGTTTCCGTGTATTCGTCCGCGCTTCGCTGGTCGCCATAGCTCAACGTGCCATCCATCCCACTGATTGCGTAGCTAACAACATCACTGCTTGCGCAGATGGTGCGCTTCTTCGCACGGATCGCAATCAACCCGAAGTCGTAGAGACTGTGCTGTCCGTTGAAAGTAAATCCGTTTTCCAATTGCTCATCTCCCATCAGACAATAACCAGCTTCGCTGTCCTTCCGGCAATGGTATGGTTGCCGCGGTCGGCACTCGACCGGCTGACACTCGGTTCTATCGTCCGAGCGACTATCTGACGATCCATCACCATTGTCGTCTGTCCAATCCCTTCGCGGCGCATTGCGGCGGCGGTTGCATCGCCCATGCGGTCGTAGTCGATGCCCGCAGGCGCAGCACCTTGCCGCGCCGCATAAATGGCAGCATCCGCAAATTGATTGTAGTCAATCGGTGGATTGCTTCGCGTCGTCTGCGTGGTACGCAGGGCAATGTTGCTGAGCGCCTGCGCAGCTTCCACAATGCGCGGTGTCGTGCGCTCAATGCCCAGCGCAAAGCCCTCTGTATACGATTCGCCGATTTCACGCGTTTTCTTCGATGGACTGTTGACGTTCAGTTCCGTTCGCGCAGCATAATACGCCTGACGCGCCGCCGACCGTGCTGCCTGCACAACTGCACCTGTGCCGGATCGGATACCGACGGCAATGCCGCTGCTGATGGCCGTGCCGATGCGGTTGAACGTGCCGCTATCAACCACAGCTTGCAGCGCCGCGAGCATATTGTTGAACACCGTGCCCATTTCATCCTGCACCTTGTGGCCATCTTCGTGGATGCCGTCCGCGACACCCGTCACCCAGTCCTTGCCGAGCGGCTTGCCCGCATCGACAGTCATCAGCTCGTTGGTTGCGTCGATGGCGGCTTGCAGGACGGTTTGCATTGCTTCCCGAACGCCGTCCTCTTCGCCGCTGATGCTGCCGACAAGCTGGCTTAACACTTGGTCGGAGACAACATCCTGCACCACAGTGCTTCCTTGCGCGGTTTCGGGGAATTCTCTACCACCGCTGCCGTGGTCTGCTCCACTTGAAGAGGTATGCACACCTGAACCGTGCGTTTCTTCTTCGCCACCGCCAAAAAGCCCGGTAATCCAATCCCATGCACCTGTGATAGCTGTGCCGATGCCCTCTTTGGCGCTTTCCCAAGCATTCGTAATTGCTCCAGCGACACCATCCCAGATATGACCGAACCAGTCGGCTAAGTTACCAAGGCTGCCGAGAATGTCCGACCATGCTTGTGAAAATGCTTCTGTGACACCTCCTTTGATGTCTCCCCATTTTTCTTTGACTTTGTCTCCGAGGTCGTCAACACCAAAGATGCTGCCAATAATGTTCGTAAACGTTCCAAACACAGAACAGATAGCATCCCAGACCTCTTGAAATTTTTCCTTGACTGTGTTTTTTGCAGTTTCCAGCGCATCCCCAAGGCTGATTTTCCCAGTCAGCAAATCTTTCAGGATTCCACCGAGTGTGCCGAACGCTCCGGTGATGGCATTCCAGACACCTGCGAAATAGCCGCCAACTGCGCCAATTGCCTTGTTCAGCGGATCTGTGATAGTCCCTTCTGGCAGATTCAGCACGTTCCCCAAGATTCCGCCGAGTGTGCCGAAAACGCTGGTAATGCTTGTCCAGACTTCCTTGAACTTCTCTTCAACTGTGCTTTTTGCAGCTTCCAACGCATCACCAAGGTCAATGTTGCCCGTCAGCAAGTCTTTCAGGATTCCACTGAGTGTGCCGAACGCCCCGGTGATAGCTCCCCAGACTTCTGCAAAGTAGTCACCAACTGCACCAACTGCATCGCTTAGTGGCTTTGTGATAGTCCCTTCCGGCAGATTCAGCACGGTCTCCAAGATGCCGCCGAGCGTGCCGAATGCGCTGGTAATGCCCGTCCAGACTTTGCCCATTGCTTCCCCGACACCATCTTTGACGGCTTCCCAGCACGGCTCAATGGCGGCAAGCAGCCCGGAGAAAAGCCCGCTCACCAGCTGAACCGCTGCACTTGCCAGCGCAGGCAGATTGCTCACAAGGAAAGCGGCCAGCTGCGCGACTAATTGTCCTGCGGCTTGCCCGATGCCCGCCGCGTTCGCGCTCAGCGTGTTCACCAGCGTTTGGAGCAGCTGCGTCACCGCAGGCAGAAGCCGATTGACCATCCCCGGCAGCTTGCTTCCGAGGGAACTCACCAGCTTGCCCACGGCGGTAGTCAGCATCGGCAGCGCGTCCTCGATGATGCTGATGATGTATTCGATTGCACCGTCCATTTCATCCAGCAGGTAGTCCATCAATTCGCCCATTTCGTCGGGCGTGATGCCATCTCGAATGGCATGGTTGACGCGCCCCATTGCTTCCGTTGCGCGGTTCACCAGCGGCTGGAATGCAGGAATCAGCGCCAAGCCAATTGCATTCTTCAAACCGGTTACAGCCTGCGAATTGCGCTGCATCGCGTCATCGAAGCTGCCCATTGTGGCGATTTCATCATCGTTGAATACGGTGCCGAGCCGTTCAGCCTCCGCGTTCAGCGCTTCAAAGCCTTCACGTCCGGCTGCGATGAGTGGGTTGAGTTTCTGTGCACTTTCGCCGAACAGCGCAATCGCGGCAGCGTCACGCTCTGCTGGGTTCTCAATCTTGCCGAGTGCATCAATCGCATCCCAGAATACATCCTCCGTACTGCGCAGACGGCCATGAACGTCCGTGATGCTGACACCCAGCGTCGCAAACTTGTCCGAGGCTTCGCTGCTGCCGTTGAGCGCATTGCCCATTGTCTGTGTGAGCTTGGTCATGCTGCTGGCTATCGAATCGACGCTCGTATCAACGAAGTTGCTCGCATACGTCCATTGCTGGAGACTGCTCTGCGAAACGCCGGTTTGCGTGCTGAGCGTTGCGATGTCATCCGCGTACTTGCCAGCTTCCTTGGATAGCTCGAAGCCTTCTTTGGTCGCATTGGCAGCCGCTTTTCCGACTTCCAGCAGAGCTTTTGCCGCCAACTTCGCGCCGGCTACGACAACGTTGCCCAGCGTTTTCGCTGCTCCTGCCATGACTGACAGGAATGCCTGATTCTTGCCAGACGCATCATCAGCGCTGTCACCCAGTTCGCCCAGCGAATCGCCTGTTTCGCCTGCTGCTTCGCCGTATTCATCCAGCGCGTCCCCAGCTTCGCCGACCGTATCGCCAAGGTCATCTGTTGCGTCCGCGCTTTCCTGCGTTGCTTTCTGCGCCTCCGCAAGCGCCGTCGAAGTTGTGTTGATTTCGTTGGAACACTTGTTGAGGGCTGTCTGCGCGGTTGCCAGCTTGATGCGGTACTGGTCGGCTTCTTCGCTGTTTTCGCCAAACTCCTGCTTTGCGATTTCCAGCATTTCGGATAGAATCTGCACCTTTTCCCGGTGTGCATCCTGCTGCTTTGTCAGCGCTTCCTGCTTCGCCGAGAGTGCTTCAATGCTGTTCTGATTCGCGCCATAGGCAGACGTTACGGCATCCATCTCAACCTTCTGGACGCGCAGTTCGCGGCTGATGTTTTTCAGCGCCTCGCGATAGGTCTGCTCGCCCGCAACGCCGACGCGCGTTTTCATTTCGACGACCTTCGTGCCATTTGGCATGGTTTCACCTCCCTTCGCGCTACGGGCGCGGAATGTAGTTCAGATGCACCGTCTGCCCGCCGGATCCGCTTGCAGTGTGCTTTTCGCGCGGCTGGTTTGCCCGCATCATTTCGCTCAGCAGGATGCAGATGGCACGCGGTGTCGTCTCCCAAAACGCATCTATGCTGATGCCCAAATCAAGCGCATGATACATCAGCCACGCCCAAGGAAAGTGCTTGGCAGCATCTTCTTTCCTCGCGTGGCTCATCAGTTTCCCAGCTGTTCCGGGTCGGGCAGTGTACTGATGACGGACTTCTGGATAACATCGCGCAGCTGATCGATGCTGTCATAGGTGAACAGGTCGTCGAACGTTTCAAAGTCCATGTCACAGCCGCCCGCACGGAGCGCACCATAGACACACGCCTCGATGGCGCGGTGTTTCTGGCGCTGGAGTTCCGAAAGAATCTCCATGTATTCCGCGTCGCGGCCATACTGCTCTTCGTACACCATTTCCGTATAACGCGCCTGCCGATTGCCCCATTTGAGCGTATAGGTCTGTCCGTCAAGGGTAATTGTCTGCGCTGGTGCAACGAAGTCACGACCGCGCACCACCCTTTCCATCTTCATATTTTCCATGATTCAAGTACGCGCCCGGCAAGCAGAATGCCGACCGGGCGCGATTCCTCCTTACTTTTCCGCCTTTGCAGACGCAGCCTCGTAGACAGCCGTGAACCATCCCGTAATCACGCTTGCAGGAATCGTGTCGTCGTCACTGTCTACTACCATGCCAAGGGCATTGTCATAGATGCGGCGGTCGCAGACTGCTTCCAGCGTCGGGGTCTGATATTCCGTCGAGCCAACCTTGTCGGTCTTGCCGCTGGTTTCGTTCTCGCTGAACTGCCCCTTGTAGAGCCACCAGAGTTCCTTTGCGCCGGTGTCCTTCGTCCGGCAAAGCCCAATCGCAACGCTCGGCGCATCCGTCGATCCGTCAAGAATGGTGACACCGTTCTTGTCCTTCTTGCGGCCGAGAACGTAGTCCTTCATTTCCGGCGACACGGTATCAACATTCGCCTTGATGCTGTAAGCCTTGATGCGCTTGGAGCGCCGCACAACACGGTTGGATGCTTCCAGCGTTGCTTCCGCGTACTGCGGCGTAATGGTCACTTCAATCGACGCGCCAAGCACCTTCGGGGGATCGTAGGTCGGCGCGGCCGCCGTCGTGTCCTCCGTCGCGTACCGTGCGACGTAAACATCCAGCACGCCGGTAAAGATACCAATCGTCTTTCCTGCTTCACTCATGGGTGAATACCTCCTGTTGTTCATTGGTTGTTAGACGCAGGGTAATCTGAATATGCCTGTATCGGGTTTCTGTTTCGTAGGTTTCTGGCCCCCAATCGCTGATGACGCATCCAGCGCGTTTGAGTGCGTAGAGCGTCGCCGCCAGCAGGGTGTCCAGCGGCTCACGGCTGTACAGGTCAACCTGCATCATGTGCCGCACGCGAATCCAGCGGTTGCTCGCGCTCTCCGGCGTTGCCTTGACCTCAAACCAAGCAATGTAGGTGTCCGGGCGCTCATTGAGGGGATAGCGCCCGACCGCAGGCGCAAGCCCTTTCAGCGCATTGCCAAGCATTTCATGGATGGTCATGTGCCGCCTCCTGTCAGGACTTCGGCAATGGCGCTGCTGATTTCATCCGCGCTTTCTTCCATTGCTGGCCGCATCCACGGTTGTGCAGGCATGTTGCTCCGTCCGTACTCCAGCACATAGCCGACGGTTGCGTTCCGTTCGCCATCGGCGCGCTTGCCGGAAGGGTAGACATCGCAGTAGTAACCATCCGCCACCGTGTGATGTGGACCGTCAACGGTCATCGAGGCGGCAAGCTGTCCCGTGCGCACGGGCGCGCTTCGCTGGAATGCTGCCGCTGCGACCTTTCCGCCCGCGACTGCCGCTTCCGGCGCGCGCTCTTTGAGGGCATCCGCCGCCAAATCAAGCTGCTTGATTGCCTCATCAAGTCCCGTCACATTAAAGATTGCCATATGCCGCACCTTCTCCCTGAATCATCCGCGCCCGAAGCAGCATATAGCCGCCGCGCCGATTGTTCAAATGGTTGACCTGAATAATGTCGTAGAGCGCCCCGGCATAGCTGATGCGCATTCCGGTTGTCAAACCCGTGCGCCAGCGGATTTTGAAATTCATCACATTTTCCGCCTGATGATTCGCGTTCGCGAAGAACTCCCGGCCGGACAGGTCGCGCGCCTGTGCCTTCGTTTCCGCGATAAGCATCCAAGTGGTGATTGCATTGCCCTGCGCATCCTGTCCAGGCTGTGCGCGGAGAATCTGTATGGTGTCCTGCAATGCGCCGCAATTATCGTACATACCGCATTACCTCAGAGCCGGAGCTGGTGGATGATGCTGGTGACGCCAAAGGGAAGCTGCTCCGCCTTGTCACCAAGAGCACCACGGTTATCGTAGTAGTGGACGGCCAGCTGATACACGCACAAATCATACAGCGGGTTCGCCTCGGTCGGTACGGGTACGCCTGCGTTGACCAAGTACCGTTCTGCCGCCGCCATGCACTTCTCCAGCACAAAGTCATCTTCCGATGAATCCACCACGGCATAGCGCTTCAGGTCGCTGATGTTTGGCATGATTCAGCCCCCTCACATTTCCCTGGGAACAGGCAGCCCCGCCGACAGACAGCGCTTCTGCACTTCTGTCAGGAACTCTGCCGCAGCCTTGCGCACAAGCTCATCGTGCTGACTGGCATCGTATGCCTGCGCCAGCTCCATGTTGACGCTTGCGCGCCGTCCTGCCTTGTAGCTGGCGGAGAGGGAAGCGACCGCCACACGTTTCTCCTCATCCGCCGTGACCTGCATCACGATGCTTTCCACCGCATCAAACATGCTGCATCCTCCTCATCAGGCGCGTGCCGCCAGCGCAACATACGGCGAACGGGCAATGGTGGAGTTTGCGCCGGTAATCGCGGTCATCCAGTCCGGGCGGCCACCAACACGCCAGGAAAATTTGAACGCCACCTCATCGGTGTCGAAATACATGTGCATGGAAGTCTGCTTGTTGATGCCAGCGCGCTCCACAATCAGGTACTGCGTCGCATCGAGGAAGGCAATGTCGCCGACCGCCCCGACCGCCGCTGCTTGTTCCAGCGGAATCACGTCGCGCCCAAGCAGCTTGCCGTTCTCGTTACCATACGCACCGGCAGGCAGCCACAGCGGGCCGCCGAAGCTGACCGTCACGCCGCTGTCGCTGGTTGCCACCGTATCCGTTCCCATCATCAGCTGCATCAACTGAAGCTCCAAGTCCTGATTGATGTACCACTTCGCGTTCGCACGGCACTGCGCAGGCATACGATTCCACATTTTCAGGATGTTCTGCACATTGACCGTGCCAGCCGCCTGACCGGATTCCTTATCCACCGTGACCAGCGCAGTGTTCGTCGTCGGCATGACCATGCCCAGCGGCATCGAACCGCTGCCAGAGCCACCAAAGATGGCAGCATCCGCCTTCCACGCAAATTCCTGCGCTACTTTGGTGTCCAGCGTGCTTTCGATGGCGGGTTCATCCATCAGCAGCTCTTCCGTCACGGGGCAGATGGCCGTCAGCTTGTCCAGCTGGGTCGTGCGCTCACCGAACGTCGGCTTGCTTGCCTTGTACTGCTGTGCCTCGCCCTTCCAGTAAGCCAGCACGCCACCATGACGATGCCCATCGTCGCGCTTGCTCTCCACCAGATACGCCTCAATCAGGCGGTTTCCGGCGATGGTCACGCGGCGCGCCTGCGGCAGCAGAATGGACTGCTCCTGAATCAGGTCGATGACACCCGCCGCGTAGTCCGGCGGCACAAGATAGCCGCCATCCGCGCCGGTCGTTTCATTCGCGCCGGACGCATCATTGCGCACCAGTCGGCTGTCCACCGTGGCGTTGAGCGTACAGGCATTATGCACCGCGCTGGCAAATTCGCCGAGGCTGCGGAAGCCGCCGTTCTGACCGAGCTTCTTGCTCTGCGGCGGATTTTCCTTGCCCTCTGCCGTATTCAGCGCCTGCACCAGCAGCGCTTCGCGGATTTGCAGGTCGTCCACCTTGTCGCTCTGCGCCTTGATGGATTCGAGCGTTGTGGCGCGATTCTTCGCCATCTCCATGCCCTTGTCGATTTCCGCAGCGAGTTCCGCGCGGATGTCCTTAATTTCCTGCTTCATCTGAATGATGTTCATAGCTTCCTCCTACTTGATTGTCGGGTAGTTGTTCAGCGCCGCTTTTGCGGTCTGCATTTTCTTGATAAGCATATCCCGCGCTTCCTGATTCACCGCTTCGGGCTGTTCAGGAGCTTTTGCGGAAATCCGTTTGAGGGTTCGCGCACACGCGGCAATGCTGCCAAATTTGCAATTCCGCAACGCGCTTTGCGCATCAGTTTCCCCGCCGCGCAGCAGCATTGCATCCGCAAAGCCATTGTCGATGGCTGTCTGCGCCGACATCCACGTTTCATCCGCCATCATCTGCCGGATGGTGTCGCGCGGCAGCCCGGTCTTGATTTCGTAGGCCAGCACCAGTCCGTCTGCAATCTCATCCAGCACAGCCGCCGCGTGGCGCAGTTCGTCTGCGTCGCCATAGCCCATCGACCATGGATTGTGAATCATCAGGAACGCGGTCGGGGCCATCAGCACTTTGTCGCCCGCCATCGCAATGACCGATGCCGCGCTTGCCGCCAAGCCCTCGATCTTGACCGTCACCGCGCCTTTGTGTTCCATCAGCGCCGTATAAATGATGCTGGCGGCAAAGACATCGCCGCCAGGGGAGTTAATCCAGACGGTTACGTCACGCCCGTTGACTGCCGCCAGTTCCTCGCGGAACTGCTTCGGCGTTACTTCATCCCCGTACCACGATTCAGCTGCAATTTCGCCTTCCAGATACAACTCGGCAGGCTTTTCCGCTTCCTCCGGCAGTACGAGATTCCAAAACTTCTGCATGTGCATGTTCCTTTCACTGCGCCGTGCCGGACTGCACAGCTTCCAGCGGCGCAAGGTCTTTGGATACCATCGGCAAGTCACCACCGCTGACAGGTGGTTTGCCTTCTTTCCTGCGAACCTCATTGATGGTCTTGTAGCCATTGCGGATGCCCTTTTGGTTGACCTCCGCTTGGGTGCTTTGGTCGGCGCGCAGCAGTTCATCGAGATCGAATGCGAAGTAGTATCCTTCGCAGCGCTCGCGCCACGTCAGCAGTTTCAGATTGAGCTGCTGTTCCCACTGCGCCACAATCGGCATGATGGTCAGCGTCAGATACTCCTGCGTGGACTGCTCGTTTGTTGAGTAGCTGCTGTCCGAGTAGTCACCCAGCATGTGCGGCGGGATGTTGTACACGGTCGCCACGCGGTTTTTGGTGACGCGCTCCACATCCAGCGACTGCGCATCTACCGGGCTTTGCGTCAGCGTTGTTGCGGTCATGCCGCCTTCCAGCACAATGACGCGCCCGCCCGATTTCTTGTAGGCTTCAAGAAACTGCTTGACGGCATTGTCACGTTTCTCCGGGCTGAGGTTCGTCGAAGGGATGTTCAGCACGACACCGGAGTTGACCCCTTGCAGCTGATTCGCCGCGTATTCGCGGATGGCGTTGGAATACTGCAATGTTCCCATCAGCACGTCAATCGGGCGGATGCCCTTGCGTCCGTTGGTGGACATATGCCGCAGCACAATCATGTTGGATTCATGCACCCGGCAGAGTGTCCCGTCATCCAGCGTGAACTTGTAGTACGTTTCCCGCGTCTCCACTTCACGCTCCACCTGCACCAGCGAAGCATCCAGAACGTCCAGGGATGCAATGCGCTGCCGCATCGGGTCAGTCAAATCAGGAATCATCAACGCGTAGGTGTTGCCCTCGACATTCCGGAATGCCTCCATCGTTTGCTGGAACAGGTATGGTGTCATGGTGGCGTTCGGCTGATAATTTATCAAGCGCTCACGCCAGTCCTCCCGCTGAATCTCATGATTCTTGTAGAGGTGAATCGGCAGCATTGCCATCGTGTTCGCGATTCGCGACACAGCCGAGTAGATGGCTTCACTGCCGGAAAGCGTGTAGTCGCTCCGGGTGCGCGTTGCGGTACGCAGCACGCTCCAATCGGGCGCATCCCGCGTGCCGTTTGCGCGGCGCTTGGCTTTCTTTTCCTTGCTTTTTCCCATTGTGTACCCTCCGTTATAAATCAAGGCTGTAAATGCTGACATCCAGCTCCGGCGCGAAGCCGTCCGGCAGGGGACTTTCGCCCAGCATCAGCGTGTGCGCATCCAGCAGGGCGGCAAAGCCGTCAATCTTGCGGTATCGCTGACGCTTTGTCGGCACCCAGTTCGCTTTGTCCTCATCGCCATAGCCGGTGCGCAGCTTGACGTTCTGCAAGAACCAGCGGAACAGTGCATTCCGGTTATGCACCAGACGACCATCCAGCAGCACCTCGCGCAGGTCTTTCATGGGTGCATTCAGCGTCAGCGGGCCTTGTCGAACAACCTTGCACGGCAGTCCGCTGGCTTCCAGCATCCGCACAAGCCACGTTGCGTTTGCCGGGTCATAACCGATGGTGCGGATGGCGTAATGTTTCACCTGCGTTTCAAACCACTTGTAGACTTCATCCTGCGCAACGTAATCCCCATCGACGATGGACAGCCAGCCGTTGAGCGCATATTCATGGTACGGTATCTTTTCGAGGTCAAGCTCCACTTTTTTGCGCGTTGTCCATGCGTGACAGAGCCAGAAATAGCGGCCGTCATCCAGCTGGAACTCCAAGCCCGCAGCCGTCATGTCCTCGGACGTTGCAAGGTCGAATCCGCCGAAGCACTCGCGCCCTTCCAGCAGCCCCATCTCAATCCAATCTTCATTCCGCTTGACGACATCGAAGTCTACAAACGGCGCGTCGCTTGCATCCGTGAAGATGTTGAGCTGCTTGTTGATGAAGTCCGCACGCTCGCTTGGTATCTGTTTGCATCGCGCCCAGTCCGCTTCCAAGTTGCTTTGATTGAGCAGAACGCCCATCGCCGGGTTTGCCTTCACCCAAAGGCGGCTGTCCTCTATGTCGTCCTCTGCATCCATCTCGCAAATGAATGCAAACATGCGGTCAGCGACATCCGGGCGCAGACTGCCGAGCAGGGCATCCCCGAACAGTCCGTAGTAGTACATCAGCGGTCCGTCCAGTACGCTGCCCATCGTTGTGATGTAAATCATCAGCGGCTGTCTGCGCTTGTTCATGCCGCGCTTGACAACATTGATGAGCTTGAAATCCCGCATCGCATGAATTTCGTCAAAGACAGCGCCGTGCGGATTCAGACCGTCCAGCTTGCGGCTGTCGGATGCGCGGTGCTGAATCATGCTGTGCGTGCTTGGATAGCGGATAACGTCGCGCCGCACCTCAAAGTGCTTGCACAGCGCAGGACTTGAAGCAATCTGCGTTGCACATTCCCGGTAGACGATGCTGGCCTGTTCCTTGCTGTTCGCTAACAAATACACATCCGCGCCGCGCTCGCCATCCTTGGAACACAAGTAGGCAGCATTGCCGCTCATCATGGTGGACTTGCCATTGCCGCGCCCCACGCACACCAGCCCTTCGCGGTAGCGCCGCAAGCCCGTCTGCTTGTCCACCCAGCCATATAAGCTGCCCTCGACGAAGCACTGCCACGGCATCAGTTCCATTCGCGTGATTTCACCTTTTGATGGACGCAGGAAACGCTCAAAGAAGCCGATTGCGCGGTCTGCCCTTTCTGCATCAAAGCGATATGGCCAGTCACTCGCTTGACTGCGTTTCAAATCGTCAAGATGGCGCTGACAAGCCATTCGCACTTTTTTGCACGCGATAATCTTTCCATCCAGCACATCACGCACATATTGTTCAAGCCGCTGGCTTCCGGTGGGCAGAGCGGGTTTGTCAGTAGGCAGAGAAGTCGTCGTCCGTCGGCGCGTCAATGCTGCCCTTCCTGCTGGCTGGTGTGAGTTTCAGTTCGGCAAGGTTGCGCCGCTGTGAGCTGACAAGGCGGTTGACCTCGCCGATTGCTCCGTTCGGCTTCCAGTACTCCTGCCGACCGTTCCGAATGTGATCCATCGGGCGGTTTTCGATTTCTTTGAGCAGCTTGCTCTTGATCTGCTCCATCGTCGCAATGTCCGTCAGCAATGCCATGCTGCTGTCCGGAATTTCCTCAACGCCGTGCGTCCGCAAGTATTCCTCGCACAGCGCCGTGTAGAGCCGTTTTGCCTTTTCATCCTGCAAGTTCGCAGGCATGTCCGTGTATTCCATGCTATTCCCCCTGTATTTTCACGATACGCGCGGTGATTTTCGACCGTGTCTGTCCCGACTTGTCAGCGCCATGCACCCCACCTTTTTCAGGATGCTCCTGATTGTGACAAATTGCACACACGGATTGCAGATTTTGCAGGTCAAGCTCCAAGTCGGGGCGTTCCGTGCGCGGAATCAGGTGATGCACGATGGTTGCACGTCTGGGCTTGCGCATCAGACCGGCTTGGAAGGCACGCAGGCAAATCTGACAGATTTCGTGGTCGCGCAGCAGAGCGTTCTTCCGGACAGCCAGCCATGCGCTGCTGTGATAAAAAGGATCTGACTGTTTCCCTCGGTATGCCATGCCTCACCTCCAAAAGCGACAACGTTGTCGTTTTTCGCCTGTATCATAGCACATGCACCTATGGTGCATTCAAGGTGAGGGAATGGGGCATATAGGGTGCATGGGTGGGGCATACATGGTGCAGACAGGGTGAGGGAGAGGGGCATAGGTGGGGCATAAAAAAGTAGCAATAGAAAAGCGCCACACCTCTGTGTGAAGTGTGACGCTCCCATTATTCCCGGTTCACCAGCACACCAGCGACGCAAACCATTACCGCCAGCAATGCCAGCAGCGCAACAACAATCATTCGCCAGCACCTCCCTCCATTTCGAGATACCACGCAGGCAGAAGCGCGGTGACGCTGCCGTCATCCAGCTGTTCCACCAGCGCCAGACCGCTGCGTTTTTGCGCCTTATATGTCCGCACCGCGATATGCAGCGCCGTCGAGATGCTGCCTTGATTCTGCCCCATGACATAATAGCGATAGAGGATGCAGCACTCCGGGTCGGGCAGCATGTCCACAATGCGGCAAGCTGCCAGCTTTTCTGCATCCAGCCGCCGCGCACGTTCGTCAAGGGAATGACGGCATTTCAGCACGTCCCGCTCAATCGTTGCCGGGTCAGCACCGCAGGAAAGCAGCCGGTTCAGGCGTTGGTTAAGTTGCTGCACCTCCGCCGCACCCGCACGGCAGCGTTCGAGTACATCCGTAGCTTTCATGATGCATCCTCCTCTCTGTCAATATTCCAGTTCATCCTGTTCCGGAGCATCTTCGCGGCGAGCAGAGCCGCAGAATTCCACGCCGTCCGCATTCAGCTCCATGCTGACGCGCGTCGAGCCGTCCTGCGCCTGATACGTCGATGCCGTAACCGCACCCCAGCAGCAGACGCGGCTTCCTCGCCGCAGGTACTTTGCACAGCTTTCCGCGATATTGCGCCATACGGTTACGCGGAAGTAGTCGGTCGTTTCATGTTCACCGCGCCCACGGTTGACCGCCACCGAAAAATTGCAGACGTTGATGCCGCTTGGTGTCGTGTTACTGACCGGGTCGCGCGTCAGGTTGCCGATGATGATGAGCTTGTTCATGTTGCTTTCCTCCCTTATCGTTGCCGTAGTTTCCGAATGGTACTGTAACTGTCCCAAGTATTGATGCCTGCAAGCGCTTCCGGCAGCATGGATTCCGGCAAATCATGCAGGTCTTTCACATGCCAGCGGCTGACCGTATCCTGCCGAATTGCCGTGCGCAGCGGCGGAAGCACCGCACTGTCCAGCTGATATTTGCGGGCAAGCTCTGCGGCACGGCGGCGAATCGTGGTCAGCAACTGCCGATACTGCGCACTGCTGATGGTCAGCCGCTTCTGCATCAGCTCTTCCTGCTTCCGCAGGCGCGTGTCCAGCTGCACCAAGTACACACCCAGCTGCTGCACCATTCCCGCCAGCTGCTGAGCAGTAGCTTCATTGCTCTGGCTCAGGTTTATCAATTGGTCAAGCGGCACAATGACATCGTGATTATCGCACATCGCCATCCACCTCCGTCCGCATCGGCTGATTCAAGCGTTCGCACATGACTTGCCCCCACCGCCGAATCAGTTCTGCCCATTGCCACATGGTGGTCAGGTCGGCGCGTTCTTTTCCCGCAAAGAGTGCCGCATCCGAAACGTTCTGATAACGCAGCGCCTCCGCATAAAAGCCAGAACACATCTGGATATAGCCGCGCACATCATCCTGCGCAGCTGTGCCGGATGCCGCACTTGCGTCGAGTTTGGCTTGCAGCTCTCTCACACGCTCTTCCTGCGCATCCGCGTAGTCCTCTGCCTCACGGATTCGCGCTGCCGCCGCCGCATCACGCTCTTTGAGCGCCTTGTAATCCTCCGGCACAACCTCGATAACCTCCGGATTGTTGATGCGGTCATCCAACTGACGTTCCAGCGCCTGCTGGCGTGCGTTCGCTTGCTGCAGGGCATCCCGCGCCTGCTGACAGCTCCGCTTCGCATCCTCCGCCGCTTGCTCTGCTTCCTTCGCTCGCTGTTCCGCCGCCAGCTTCTCACGGACAGCCGCGTCCAGCTGGCGAACGCTCAAACGCTGCGCATCGACATCAGCAGCAAAGGCTTCACGTTCCTCCGCAGGCAGTGCCAGCAATGGCGTAATCTTGGAGAAGTCCAAAAGCGTCAACGTTGACGTTTTTGGAATCTCCCGTGCTGCCAGCATTACCCGCTGGGCCGCGCGCACCGTGAAGCCTGTGTTCACGGCAACCCACTCCTGCCAATGCCCGTGCGACACCAGCTTGGCCTCCTTCGCTTCGTTCAGACAGCGCCCAATTTCCAGCAGTGACAGCGTGAAGCGTTCCCGATGGTCACGGATGCGCATTTCAATCTGGTCAAGGTGAAGCTGCTGTTTGTCGTTCAGATTATGCCGAATGTCGGCGGCTAAGGCTTTTTCCTGCATGGAAATCATGTCATTGCTCATATTTCATCCTCCTGTCATCGCTCTACGTTATCGTTTGCCTCGCGCCTTGCGATTCATATACCAAGTGTGCGTCTTTTCGCGCATCGACGCAGCATAGTCGGGGTTCTCCATCTTCTGCTGATGAAGTGCTCGCCTGTGTGCTCGTTTTGCAAGTTCCTGTTCATCTGGCTTCGGCCCCGCATGATTGTTGCGCCGCTTGTACTGACCGTTCTCGACGGCTTTGCGCATCATATCCAGCATGTCCTCTGGGTCAATCAGTCCGCCCGTCAACGACACAAACGTTTCTGTGCAGACCCAGTTTTCCACCTCATCAATGGTGTTTTCCGCAGCTCGGTCATGCGGACGCTTTTGCAGTTTTGCAACGGCAGCCGCGTATTCATCCATCATTTCGTTGAGGATTGCTTCAATGAGGTTGAGTGCACCAACAAGGCTTTTGACCGGCAGCTTCGGCCGCTCTTCGCTGCTCATAGCTTCATCGCCCCTTTACTTGAATGGATTGTCTGCATCATCCTGTGCCTCCACGATGATGAGCTGTTCTTCTTCCGCTTTGACCACCTTGCCAGACAGCTTGTCCACGCGCACACGGTCAAGCCAGAGCAGCCGCAGCACGTTCGAGCCAATCCGCTTGGGTTTTGTCGTCTTGTTCGTTGCGCTGTCGCACATCAGAATGCCCTCGTCTTTCAGCTGCTTGAACAGCGCGCGCTTGCCGAGAGGAAACGTCACGCCCTGGTCGCTGTACAGGCGCGCGACGCGGCTATACGCAACATCCGGCAGCAGGTAGTAGTATTGCGCGTCGCAGTAGCCGATGGTGCTGGGCGGCGTTGCGCCGCTGTCCGTCATCGTTAAATCGCGTACCGTCGCTTGCTTGCTCGCCAGCAGTTCCAGCACAGCAGACAGGAACATCGCGACCGGTCTGTCCTCTTTCGCTTCCTCTGTCTGACGGCGGCTGTTGTCCATCACAACGTCCCACGCCTGCCGAATCTCTTCCTCCACTTGTTCCGGTTGTGCTGCGCCAATGTCCACCATGTACCGCAGCATCATCTCATAGCCCAGCATCACATGCGCGACTGCTTCTGCCGAGCGTCCGTGTGCGCCGGCGCTTGCCTTCATTGCTTGCGCACGAAGCCGCACATAGGCTTCCGGCAGTTCAGATGCCAAGTGGTCAGCGCGTCGGCTGAGCCACTCAATGTATTCGCTCATCGCCTTGCGCAAATATCCTCTTTTCGCCAAGTCTTGCATCACCTCCAATTCCGGCGTAATGGCAATATCATCTTTTTCGACGCTGATGATGTAGTAGCGCGCCACGCCGCTCGGCCCAATGTCCGGTGTCTGCTCGCCGGACATGATGGCAAGCCCGCGCGACGGTGTGCTGTCCTCCAACTTGCGTTCGGCGGTCATGCGCCCGCGGTCGTCGCCGTTGCCGTATGCGCGCGAAAGCGACTGCACAAGGCTTTCCATCTTGCGCCGCTCCTGCATCGACGTTTCCGGATGATAGTCATCCACACATAGCAAGCTGTCTTTGAGGACGAATGCTTTCCGGCGTATGCTGTTGCTTGTGTCGTGAAAGGACGCGGGAAGCGGATCGGAATAGCCGAACTGCCCGAAGAACGAGAGCGTCAGCGCAGTGGCCGTAGACTTCCGAACGCCTGATGATCCTTTAATCCACATCGCGAATCGTGGCGTGTGTCCCGCTTGCGCCAGAAATTCGCGCAGCGGCGCAAGAAACGCAATGCCCATCAGCGGAACAGAGACGTGAAGCGCCATTGCATCGCGAAAGTTGTGCGCCAGTGCCATCGTCACAGTGCGGTCATCCGGCAAAGCGTTGTCGAACGTGTAGCGTGACAGCGCACTTTCCAGCTCCACACGCACGCCTTCTGCACCGATTGCGCCTCCGGGATGCAGATACGCCCATTTCCCGCCGATTTTCCGCCAGCCGACGTGCGTGTATACCGTTTCGCGCACCGCACTCTGGTTTCCGACTTCGGTCATCACATAGCGCAGCTGTTCTTTGATGGTGTTTCCCGGCATGACGTTCGCCGCGAAGTCCCAGTTCTTCAGCACCCAGCCCATGCTGCTGAACTCTTCTGCCCGAACAGTCACAGGCGGCAGGGGATGACCCGTTTTTGTCCATCCGCTGATGCCGAAGTACTTTTCGATGTTCACGCCGTCGTCTTTCGTGATGATGTTCGTCGGCAGCGCGACGAAGGTGGACAGCTTGCGCACGCTTTCCTTGCCCATTGCGCAGATGCCGCCGTCGATGATGCAGTACCCCGGCACATCGTCGTAGAGTTCAACTGCCCGTTCATACTGGCTGACCTCCGGCGCGGTTTCCTCCGGCGTTTCTGCCATGAGTTTGTCAAGCAATCGGCGCGTTTCCGACTTGCCAAGCAGCTGCATCATGTCGCTGATATCGCCCTTCGCTGGCAGTTCCGGGCAGACATCCTTGATATGCAGGATGCGGATACTCCGCGCAATGCCGAATAGCTGCTGTGCCACCTTCTGCGCGTGCTGCTCGCCGGGTTCATCGTTGTCCGGGATGATGTATACCTCCGCGCCGCGCAGAAACTCACTGTGTTCCTTGTGCCACTTGCACGCGCCCATTGCGCAGGTTGTGCCGACCAGCCCAATGAGCGCCAGATTGTCCGCGTCCTTCTCGCCCTCGACGACGAAGATGGCTTCACCGGCGGCAATAGCGGCAAGAACGTGCGGCAGATTGTAAGTCACCGGGCGCACACCCTTGATGCTCCACCGATACCCGCCACGCTGACTTGCGTCCGGCACACGCTGCCGGAAGTCCTTCGGCTTGTAGCGGACGACCTCAAAGACGGTTTTTCCCTGCTCATCCGTGTAGGTGTAGACCCGATCCACAACGCGCTTGACTGCTTCTTCCGGCTTTTTCGCTTTCGGAAGTTCGGCAGGCTTTGGCGAAGGAATCTTCGGTGCAGTCGGTTTCGTCACACCCTTGCGCGGTTCGTAGAACAGGTCGCTCATTTTCAGCCCAACCGCCGCCAGCACGTCCTCCGTCCGGCAGTTCCGCTGGCATTTGACCTGTACGCCACTTTCGCCCGCCTTGATGAGCAGACTGGGATGCGTGTCCTTATGCGCTGGGCAGAAGCATTCATAGTACCCACTTTCGCCGTTCGGCCCGCTCTTCACCTCGAAGTGTTCAAGCACCTCTTTCAGGTTCATCCGCGCCCCCTCCTCAGCGTTCGTATTTGTCGTTCATCCGCTTTTTGATGGCACTTTGAACTTCCGTCAGGTCAAACCGCATGGAACGTCCGCCCTTTTCGCAGGGCAGCCAGCCATCAGCGACGGCGCGCCGGATGGCGCTTTCGCTCAGCCCGATTCGTTGGGCAAGATCCGCTGTGCTAAGCCCCTTGTCGGAATACTCTGCCATCAGCAGGGGACAAATTGCGTCGAAATCGACCATCACACGGTTGCCCACCAGCATATATGGATATTTTCCGCTTGTGCAGTCCTGGCGGATTCGAGCTGCCGTGATGCGCAGTGCATGTTCTGCCAGCATTGCCTGGCTTGCTTCCCGGCATGTCATCATCTTCATTCCTTCTGCCCTCCCATTGCCGCGTCAATCGCCGTGATTGTCTCCTGCATCAGCTTCGTCAGCTCCACGGCCTTCCGCCGTACATGCAGTGCATCCTCCGCCTCGTCCGGTCGGATGCGCCCGTCCAGGGCAAGCGACACAAAGCGCTGTACCGCGCTGTCCGCATCGTGCAGCTGTACCGCCCAACCGAGCGCAGCCGCGCAAAGCTCACTGCGTTCCGCGATTCCTTCTAACATCAGCGGGCAGATGGTGCGCATATGCGCATTGCGCAGGTCAGGAAGAGCGTATATGCGGCACATACACGCAACAACGTCGCACGGCGGCACAGTCAGCCCGGTTTCGTAGTCCATCAGCGCCTCTGCGCTGACGTGAATCAGGTCGGCAGCGCGTTCACGGCTGGCGAAAATGCGGTTTTTCCGCGCCGCCTCCATGCGCGCTGCGTAGTAAATCGTTTGTTTCTTGGTCATGTTCCCTCCGTTTCCCGCCATTCCTGGCGGAATGCTGTCGCAATTTCCGGGTGTATCAGCTATTTGCATTCCACAAATTGCTGATATGCTGATTATATTCCACGATTAAACGAATGTCAACAGATAATTCACCAATTTCGCAAATAAACAATCTGATTGACAGTTATTTGTCCAAGCGATAAAATAAAAAGCATGGAGGGCTTAACATGGACACATTTTCCAGACGTTTGAAGATGCTAAGGTTGGAGGCTGGCTATAAGCAGTCTGACCTTGCAACGGCAATGCACACTTCTGTCTCCGTAATATCGAACTATGAGAATGGTCGCGAGCCTCCCTATGGCATGTTGGTGCAGTTCGCGCAGTATTTCGGGGTCACAACAGACTACCTTCTGGGACTTTCAAGTACCAAGCAGCCGGATAACGGCGCATTGCTTGCGGAAGTCAACCGTGCGGCAAAGCTCACCGAGCAGACAGGCGCGCAGCCTATCGATGCGGCGGAGGTTCAAGCGCTTTTCACGGCGCTGATTGCCTATACAAAAGTACAAGCGCCTGCGGGCAAGCTGCCGGTTGATTTTGTCCACAGTCAGATTTGCCGAATGACGGAAATGCTGAAAGCACTCACCAGCCGGAACGTTGCGGAAGTGCTGGATGCAAACAACGTGCTGCTCAAAAGTCTGCTGGATGTGTCCGATATTACTGCCGAATATGTAAATCGAAACGAATGATAGGAGGTTTACCCACATGAAACGATGGATTGCTTCGGTTTTGACTGCCTGCTTCCTGCTGCCGGGTGCAGCAATGGCGGAAGGCGTGCTGTCGGATGGCTGGCAGGAGGCCAGCACGGATGCGCTGCTCAATGCGCGGACGCAAATCAGCAATCAGCTGCGGAAAAGTACGATTTCTAATCCAAGCGCAGAAGCAGTTTCTTTTTCCGGTGAAGGGATGAAAATCCTTGATTCCTTTACGCTGGATGCCGGAGTCTGGTGTCGCTGGGTGACGCTGGACAAAAACGACTATTTTTATAAAACGCAAATCATTGAATCCAGCAACGGAAAGACGGATAAGGTCTATCTCTACCGTTCCGAAGTGGAACTGCTTCAATTTTCAGAAGCACACACGTTTGATTATGTTTCCGTTGAGATTGAACCCGGCTGGACAATCGAATATCGTCCGCTTGATTATAACGGAACGCTTGAACTGAGCGGCGATTCTTGCGCAGTGAGCTGCTTCACCTGCGACAAGCCGACGGTCGTAACGGTCACTGCGGCACGTCATAACATGGAAACAGGCTACTATGGCATCAACCTTTACAGCATCAATTCGCGTGGGAAACTGTCCCATGTCGATTACACAGCTTCGGACAACCTCGAAGAAGGTGAGGAAATAACGAAGCAAGCAATCATAAGCCCTTCGGATGATGTTGTCTGCTACATCTGGGAAGTCGTCTGTGACAAGGGTGTCGAGTGGAGCATCACCGCCAAATAACCCTGCCGTAACACAAAAAGACCGGGCGTGTAACGCAAATCAGGCGCATGTTACACGTCCGTTTTTTGACCGACTTAATATAAGAAGCGTAACCGCCGTTACACAAGTAACGCAGAAAAAACACACCTACCCCCTCTATATCTTTTCCAGAGAGGATGAGCAGCATGGGGTCAATCGAAAAGCGCGGTGAAAACACATGGCGCGTCGGGTTTCGGCGCTCGGTTGCGGACGGACGCGGCTGGGTGCGCAAGACGCTCTCGTTCCCGGCAGACATGCCCGAAGTAGAGCAGCGCAAAGCGTGCGAGGTGGAGCTGGCACGGCTGATTGTGCAGGAAGCCGATGGACGGCAGGCAATGACCGCGCCATCCTCAGCAGATGTGCTGTCGCTGATTGAGAAGTACCACATCACGCCGGAGGATGCCGCAAAGCTCGGCGCAGGGAAGGCAAGCGACCGCTGGAGGCTGACCGTGCAGGAACTCTATGACCGGTGGATGGAAATCTACTGCGTCCCCAACCTTGCACCCACGACCGCAAAGACGTATCGTTCACTCATGGAGACACGCGTCCTTCCGCTGATCGGCAATCGGCAAATCACCAGCTTGACCGCTTTCGACGCGCAGCAGCTGATTGCCAGCCTGCGGCAAGCGCCGCGGCGCACGACCGCCATCGACCCGGAACAGCGGAAGCGCAAAGCAGACCGCCAGCGTCAGCCGCAGCCGCCGAAGTCCCTGAGCGCCCGAACTGTTCAGCATCACTTCACGACCATCAGCGGCATGTTTGACATGGGCGTTTCGTGGAAGCTCATCCCGGAAAACCCGTTCAAGGACGTGAAGCGCCCGACCGCACGTCGAAAGAAGCTGAAAGTGCTGGATGATGAACGTGCCGTCGAGCTTCTCCGATGCCTGGCAAAGGAAGATTCGCTGTCCTTCCGCGCAGCAGTGATGCTTGCGCTGACGTGCGGACTTCGGCTTGGCGAGGTCGGCGCATTGTGCTGGGATGATGTAGACTGGAAGCGCTGCACCATCGACATCAGCCGAGGCCTGAACTATGTGCCGGAGCTGGGCAATTACACCTCCGACCCGAAAACCGAAGAAGGCAGCCGCACCATCGACTTGCCCGCAGGCATGATGACCCTGCTCCAAGAGACAAAAGCCTATCAGGACGACATTGCCGCCAAGCTGGGCGACCGCTGGCGCGGGCAAGGCCGCATCGTCTGCGGCTGGGATGGTACACCGCAGCATCACGACACACCCTCCAAGCAGTTCCGCAAGTTCGCCGATAAGCACGGCTTCGAGGGTATCCGCTTCCACGACTTGCGCCATAGCCATGCCACGCTGCTCTTCGCAAACAACATGGATGCCGTCGCCGTCGCACACCGCCTTGGTCACTCTTCGCCCGAAGTGACGTACCGCTTCTATGCCCACTCCATTAGCAGCCGCGATGCCGCCAGTGCCGCCGCCATGCAGCACTACCTCGATGCCGCCACCGCTCCGGACACAGTGACTGCCCAAGCCGCCCAGCCGAGCGCCGCCGCATCCGCTGATGGCACAGCCGATACAGGCGCAAAAAAATAGCCCTAACCAAACTGGCTGGGGACAAGCATTGGGGACACCTGTCCCCAAAACATCGAATGAAGCCGAAAAATATCGAATTTCCGCGTCAGAAAATGACGAAATCACGCAGTTTGAAGCCAAAATGAAAGATAATCAATGCAATCGCCCTGTCCAACGGCTCTTCGGGACCAAAAGGCCGCGGGTTCGAATCCCGCCACTTCGACACCAAAAACGAAGCGACTTGCAATAAAGCAAGCCGCTTTTTTTGTGCGCTTTTCGCAAATATGCACAGGTATGGGACAGGTTGTGGATAGCATGGGTAGAGGAAAATTGGGTAGAGATGGGGTGAGCGGTTTACTGCGCGTCGGGTGAGGGCGCAAAGCCGTCATTTTCAACGGGTTCAGGCGTTTCCGGCTGCGCGGATGCAGCGTCAAGGAAGGACTGCCAGACGCGGGCGGCATCATCATCGCGGCGGCGAAGCGCGTGAGCGTAGACGCGGAGGGTCGTGCTTGCATCCTCATGCCCCATGCGGCTGGCAACGGCTACCGCGTCGATGCCGTTGGCAAGCAGCGTGCTGGCGTGCGTGTGCCGCAGGTCGTGAAAGCGTACACCTTCAAAGCCGTGCGCATCCGCAAAGTGGCGGAACCAGCGGCTGGGCGTGTCATGATGTAGCTGCGCGCCATTCCATGCGTGGACAATCCAGCCTTCGCCGACCCAGAGATGCGGGGCGGCGCGCTTGCAATCCTCCTGATAGGCGCGGGTCTGATCCAGCACCGCCATCATGCCGACCGGCAGCGCGATGATTCGCTCCCCAGCTTCGCTTTTCGGCGGGCCTTCAAAGCTGCCGGTTTGCGGGGTGTACTTCAAGGCGTGGCTGATGTCGATGGTGCCGCGCCTCCAGTCCACGTCGCTGAGCCGCAGGGCACCGACTTCACCAAGCGACATTTCAATCCACGCTCCCCGCACGGGGAGCGATGATGTCCGAATTCATTAATGAAATTTTTAGGCAATCCAGTACAAAGAAGGAAAAGCAAAAAGGTCGGGAAAGAGTTATAATAAAGAGGTGAAGAAGCAATT